>Ga0193965_1000268_pt1 | contig 17926 bp, 18 predicted proteins | sample FB_8_MG_FD_140330 | JGI IMG/M metagenome (GOLD analysis project Ga0193965, IMG submission 140330) | Microbial mat bacterial communities from the Broadkill River, Lewes, Delaware, United States - FB_8_MG | ecosystem: Environmental > Aquatic > Freshwater > River > Microbial mats | place: USA... | reverse complement strand
TGTGTGAGTTATTTATAATTTTGACCCAAAGGTCAAAATTACTCTGATAAAGCCTTTTTAATAGCTAAAGGGAGAGAGAGTTCCACCTTATCACAATCCTCTTCAAGACAACACTCACATGCAGCTCCTGCATCTGTTTCTTCTATTATTGCATCTAGGTTATCACCATGTTTTTTAACAGCTTCTTTAATAGCGTCAAACTCTATTTCGTTACAATCACATACTAACATTTTTAATCCTTATTTTTATATAAACTATTAAACTCAAATTATGCTAAAATTCCACTTATGAAACTAAAGTTATTTATATCTATACTTTTTATCATTGCTACATCGTTTACAGCTTTACATGAGATAGAACATATAAAGAATCATGACAGTTCATCTTGTCAAGTCTGTATTGTTGATGACCATTTAACATCTGCTGATGTTATAGATAAATTTAAAGAGATAGATATTTTTCATTTTAATGAAAAAATTTCACACAATCTAGTTTCACATTTTAAGCACAAAAATCACTCTTACCAAACAAGAGCACCCCCTAAAAACTCCTAAATTTCAAAATCAAATAAAAAAACTTTACAAAAATAAAAATATTTAGGATACCTATGCAAAAAATATTACTATCAAGCATGCTTCTCGCTACCATCACTTATGCCTCAATGGATACAATTCCAACTGAAAAAAGAACTTTTGAACAATCAAAATTTATGCCAGACATCTCACTGATTATGGATGGCTCTTTTGTTAACAGAAATATAGACGATGATGAAGTGGTTCATTTAGAATTACCGGGAATCGCTCATGGACTTATAGGCTCACATGAACATGGTGGGGCAACTCACTCTAGTTACAACGCTAACAATGGCTTTAATCTAAACTACGCTGAGCTTGTATTATCTAGTTCGGTTGACCCCTCTTTTACTATGGATTCTGTGTTTCACTTTTCCCCAGATGGTGTTGAGATAGAGGAGCTTTACTTTACATCAACTGCCCTTGCAAATGGGATGAGAATCAAAGGTGGAAAATTTAACTCAAACTTTGGTTACCTCAATGAACAACACCACCACTCTTGGAGTTTTGGAGATATGCCTTTAGTATATGAAGCATTTTTAGGGATGCACGGAATCAACGAAACTGGTTTGCAAGTTCAATGGACTGCACCAACATCTACTTATCTTATGTTAGGTGCTGAGATTCTTCAAGGTGAAAATGAGCAAATGTTTGGTAACTCAAGTATGGGTGGCGATGAGGAAAACCCCTTAGTAGAATCTGAGACTGCACCCTCTTTACTAATAGCTTACGCAAAAACATCTTTTGATATAGATGATACTACAGTTTTAGCTGGTATCTCTTATGCTCAGGGGAGTTCAAGAATTGACCACGGTGATGATGAAGAATCTCCACATCTATTTGCTGGTGATTCTTCTGTTTATGGAGTTGATTTGACTATCAAGCACTATTTTGATTCTTACAGTTCTTTAACTTGGCAAAGTGAATATTTAAAAAGAGATATGGATGGGATTCAATATAACTTAAATTCTGAGGGTGCAGTACTTGGGCAACCTGATTTAACAAAAGAGCAAAGTGGAATCTACTCGCAACTTGTATATACTCATGACAAAAACTATCAAATGGGTTTGAGATATGATTCTATATTTCAAAATGATGTCAAAGCAAATAATTCTGTTGTAGAAAAACCAAATAATCTTAATAGATACTCAGCAATGCTTGAGTACCATACAAGTGAATTTGCAAGATTTAGATTACAATACAACCACAACAAAGCTCTTTACAATGAAGAGGGGGAGCAAGAGAGTATCAACACTTTGATGCTTCAAGTAAACATCTCAATTGGAGCTCACGCAGCTCACTCGTTTTAGGGTAAATAATGAGATTCTTATTACTACTTTTACCACTCACACTCTTTGCTCATATCAACATAGCTGTGAGCTACCCTTATATCGGAGCTTTGAGTAAAGCTATCGGTGGGGAGCATATCAACACTGTAGTTTTGGCAAAAGGGAACTGGGATCCACACTTTGTGGTTCCTCGCCCATCACTTATAGCTAAGGTTAGAAATGCTGATGCACTTATTATGAATGGTGGACAGTTAGAGATTGGTTGGTTACCCCCACTTTTGCGAAGAGCCTCAAACCCTAAAACACAAGTGGGTAGTAAAAATTTTTTAAATCTCTCTCACCATATAGAGATGATTCATAAACCTCTAGCTGTTGACCGTGCCGGTGGAGATATTCACCCCGATGGCAATCCCCATTTTCACCTAAACCCTAACAATATTTTAGTATTGGCACAAACAATAAAAGAGTTTTTAATCTCTATAGATTCTGAGCATCAAGAGGTTTATGAGAACAACTATAAAAATTTCTCAACCATTTGGAGTGAAAAACTTCAAACTTGGGAAACAAAGATGCGTGACAAAAAAGGTTTGAAAGTTATACAGTTTCATAATAATCTCGCCTATTTTAATAAAGTATATGGACTTACAAATATCGCAACTATTGAGCCACTTCCGGGGATTCCACCTAGTTCGAGACACACTATGAATCTTATAAAAATCATCAAAAATGAGAAACCTTGTTGTATATTACACGATGTATATCACTCTACAAAAACAGCTGATTTTATCTCAAGAAAAACAGGTATAAAAGTGATTCTTATGCCACACGATATTGGTGCATTAGAGAGTATTGAAGATTTAAGCTCACTCTTTGATTATCTCACAAGTGCGATAAAATGATAGATATTTTACTCACACCCATAGCTTTAGTTATCATCTTAGTTATGCTACACGCATGGTTTGGGATGAAGATTTTAGAGAAAGGAATCATCTTTACAGACCTTGCCATCGCTCAGTTTGCAGCACTTGGTTCTGCTATAAGTCTTGGTTACTTTCACGAGGAGTACTTTTACCCTCTTACACTCTCTTTTGCACTGCTGAGTGCTTTTTTAATAGCTGTAGCTTCAAGAAGAAAGATTCAGCTAGAAGCGTTTATTGGGCTTTTATATGTTTTGGGTGCGAGTGGAATCATGATGGTTCTCTCCCATTCTGCTGAGGGGATGGAGCATTTTAAATCACTACTTGCTAGTGATATTTTATTTACTGCACCTATGGATGTTGCTAAAAGTGCTGGGATTTATGCTGGTGTTGCTCTAGTTCTTTATACACTTTACCCTAGAGTTACAGGCTTTTTAAAAGAGCTTCTGTTTTTCTCTTTGTTAGCGATAACAGTTTCATCATCAGTTGAGTTAGCAGGTGTGTTAGTGGTGTTTGTTTTACTCATCGCCCCTGCCCTTGTTGTAAGAGAGCTTAAACTAAACAAACCACTACTATCTAGTTTTATATTTGGTTGGTTTTTTAGTATTAGTTCGATTATAATATCATATTATTTTGATCTACCAACTGGCTACACTATCGTTTTTTTAGGTGCATTACTGAGTTCAATTATAGTTTTATTTAATGCTAAAAAAATATCTTAGGAATCAAAAATGAAAAAATTATTAACACTTATTCTCTTCTCATCTGCACTTTTTGCACACTCTACTACAACGCAAATGAGAAGTTCTATAGAATCGATTGATTTTAAAAATTCTGTTCAAAAATATAGTGGCATTGTTATAGGAGTTGGTACAACACTTTTAGTTGATAAATCTCTTTTTCAAGCCACTTATGAATATACAAAAACAGATACAAAACAACCCCCTCTAAGTGCAGATTTAAAAGTTAATAAGCTTTACTTTAAATATAGCTACACCCTCAATCAAAACTGGAATATAAATCTTCACTATCTCAATGTTTTAAGTGACAATATCGCTCCAACAGCACATGGAAAAAGTTATGCCCTTGGAATCACTTATAACTTTACTCCAAAATCCTCGCTCAACTTTACACAATACTTGAGTGATTATAAAGATTTTGATGTGTATCAAAGTGAAGTGAAATTTGAGCAAAAAATAAAAATAGACAACTTCAAAACTGACCTCTCTGCCATCTCAAAGTTTATCCATTTAGATGATTATGAGAGTAATGCTTTTAGTAAAAATGCAAAAGAGGATTATGCGACTTACGGGTTTAAAGTACACTCTCACTATGCTTCGTATCATTTAGGTCTTGGGGCATACTTTGGAAAAAGAGCTTTTGCTATTATGAATGATGGATTCAAAATGCAACACCACGCCATGGAGTTCGATAGAACATACGCAGGTGGGATTGGTAAAACATTTAACAAACTCACACTCAGAGTACAATACACCTACCAAAGAGCAACAGAACTCCCACTTCAAAATGGCAAAAAAGTAGATATTGCCAACAGTAGAGTTTTGCTAAACTATAAGTTTTAAGTATTTTATATCTTAGAGCTATTATCTACTTTATCAATCAACTCTATAACTCCAAAGATTCCCTCTTGAACATCTTCATTTAGATGTTCAAACTCATTTGCTAAGGGGTGAATCTCACTAAAAAGTGCCTCTTTCATATTCACAAGTGATTCATGAATATTCGTATATTTTTTTCCAAACAAAACATTTTTTATTTTATTGATAATCTCTGTTTGTTTTAAAGAGTAATTTCCCTTAGAGATAAAGTTATCAAAAATCTTATTGGCTACCTCTTTTTTAGAACTATCTAAAATTTCGTGAATCAAGTTATGAAAATCTTCATTGCTATTCATTTTATTTGCAATAATTGTGTCCATATCAAAAACATGATATTTGATTTCATCTATATCAGAATCGCTTATAAGCTCACTATTTTCTAAATCTTTTATAATACGAAGCTCTTTAATATACTCATCTAGTATTTTTTGCATCTCTGTTTTTACAGAAGTTTTATCTATAAAATCATCACTTTTTAAAACTCTAACATCAATTACTTTATCTGTAAATGTTGTTTTAACTGGTGGAGTTGCTTTACTAAAAGATAAGTTTGCTAAATGCTCAATACTATTTTTCACCTCTTCTAAATCCTCTAATCGTTCATCTAATCTATATGTGCCATCTATAACTTTCTCAATAGTTTGTACTTTTTCTTGTATTGCATTTACATTGTTAGCTTTTGATTTTAAAACACCACATCGCTCTTTTATATCATCTACAAATCTTTTTGGATTTTTCTTATTTACTATAGCTTCCTCGGCATTTAGAATCAACATCTGAAATCTTTGCACCTCGAAATCTGTAGAATCTTCAATGTACTCTGATACTATTTTTAGATTCTCAAACACTTCATCTGTTATATGCTCTAAATCTGCACTATGTAACTCGTCTATAATATGCCTATGTTTTTTAAGATTATATTCTTTAGAATCAAGTGCATATACTTGTGATTTTATAAGTGTTAGAATCTCATCTTTTAACGGACACTCTTGCATCTCTCTCACTAGTTTCACCCGTTTTAAAAACAATCTTTCTCTTAAAGAATCTGTTTTTTGAGAAGCCAATCCATTTGAGTTTTCACCAAAATAGCTAAAGTTAGCACAAAAATCAAATATATTAAAACTCTCTTTATCTTTGCCATCTCCTAAAAGATTTGGGCATAGTCTTGTACCTCTGCCTATCATTTGCCAAAATTTTATTTTAGATTTTACTTGTTTAAAAAATACAAGGTTTAGAATCTCTGGCACATCGATTCCAGTATCGAGCATATCTACACTTATAGCGATTTGAGGATTCTTTTGAGGGTTTTTAAAAGAATCTATGAGATTCTCAACATGAGAAATTTCACTATGTATAATCTGAGCTTCATCTTTTCTTTTGGGGTATTTTAGGTCAAATATCTCTTTTATATACTCAGCGTGTTTTTTATTTTTAGCGAAAATAATAGTTTTACCTATCTTGTTTCCGTCATCTATTTTAAAACCGTTTTTATCTAAATAATCAAGAACTTTTTCATTTGTTTGCTTGTTTAAGATTCTTTGATTTATCTCTGATGAGCCTATCTCTTTCTCTTCATCCACATCAAATTTATTTTCAAACTCATCTTTCTCATCATCGCTCAAATCATTGTACTTGATTCCTTTTGTAACGATTCCTAAGTCTATCTCATAAGGGTTAAAATCTACGAGATGTTTGTTCTCTATAGCTCTTTGCAAATCATAACTATCTGTAGGTTCATCGCCAGTTTGAAAAAAATCATAAGTATTTCTATGCACTTCATCGGCAGGTGTTGCAGTAAGTCCTACTATGAAAGAATCAAAGTATTCAAAGATAGATTTGTACTTTTTATAAAGCGTTCTATGAGCTTCATCTACGATTATCAAGTCAAAGTAAGCAGAGTTATATTTACCATCTCTTATAAGATTATGAACAGTTTCATAAGTTCCAAAGTGCATACGGTTATCTAAATCTTTCTCTTCTAAATTTGTACAGGTTTCATTCAGATATGTAGAAAAATTATTTTTAGCTTGTCGTACTAACTCTTTTCTATCTGCTAAAAACAGAATCTTTTTCACCCACTCAGCACGGATGAGAACATCACTTAAACTTGCACTTACTCTTGTTTTTCCAGTTCCAGTTGCCATCACTAGTAATGCTCTCATCTGATAACTCTCAAAAGATTTTAGAACAGATTTTATAACTCTTTTTTGGTAGGTTCTATCGGTGATTTTATCATCTATGCTAAGTGATGATGGTTTTTGAGTTAAGAGTGCCTCTTTTTTTTGTAAAGCACGCACGAGTTCATCACGAGGAAAAAAGCTATGAATCTCACGAAATGGGTAGATTCCGTTTGTGTACTCTATAGTACGACCGTTCATCACAAAGGTGAGTATATCTTTGTTAAACTCTTTTTGTAGAGCATCTGTATAGAGTTTTGCTTGATATTTCCCTTTTGTTAAGTCACTAGAGAATCTTTTCGCTTCTATGACGGCTAAAGGTTTTTCATCATCTCCCCAAACCACATAATCAGCGTAACCAGTAGAACCATCTTCTAAAGTAAGTTTATACTCACGAGTATAATTTAAGCCATCAAGTTCCGAATCTATAAGTTTTTCTCTTGTTGTAGATTCTGTTATATCTTCAACTTTTACTATATGCTCTTTTTTAGTTTGTATCTCTTCTTTTGCTTTGCTTTGTAGTTGTGCTGTAAGTTTCGCTATTTGAGCCAATAACTCTTCATTTTCATTTTCAAGTAATTTTTGATTCTCAGTTTGCTCGATTACACTCTTTTTATCTTCTTTTGCACTTGTCTCAAACTTTAAAACATCATACGAATCAGAAATCTCATAATCACTATAAACTTCAACTATCTATCTTTGAAACTTATACAAACATTGGTTTGCATACAAGGCATCTTTTGAGTTTATCTCTTTGTATGAGCCATGAACTGCCTTGTTTCCAACTTTTCTAATAAGATGAAGTTCATCTATAATCTCTCTTGGGACTATATCTGTAAAATCTCTGTGGTTTAAAAGAGTGATGATTTTAGGTTCACTCACTAAACTCGCATCTAAATCCTCATCGAGTTTATATACAAACTTTACGGAGTTCTCTAGTGATTTTCGAGAGTAGATAGCTGAGATTTCAGGCTCGTTCATAATGTTAGATTCTGATTTTAAAGAATCTTGGAGTAAAACACTAAACTCGTTTTGTAGAAAATAAAAGTTACTCATTGATTTATTTCTTTATTAACTTGATGATTGTTTCTTTAAAAATAGGCAAGTTATATCGAACAACATCTTCTATGATATTATCATCGGTACTATCATAATCGTGAGCTATATAATTTCTAACTGAACTTATCCCTTTTAAATCATCTTTTTGAAACTCTTCTAATACCTTGAACTCATTATCATCTTTTAATTTTGCGAACTGTTCAGCGATTCTAACTATATTCATTCTTATCGCAGGTTTAATTATTTTATCTTCAATTGCTTGAGTTATTTTCAAGTCTTCACCATGTAAGATAAACTCAATATCATCAATACAGGCAATAATCTTTTCCAATCTATCTAATGCACTAGACATAAATAATATCTTTCATAATAGCTTTATTGTTATCAGGTATAAAATCAATAGGCTTTTTAAATATATCTTGTAACTCTTTTTTCACAGCATCTATCCTTAGAAGTTTAGAGAAACCACCTACATATTTTTGCGAAAACTTATCATAATCTAATTTATATGCAATATCAATATCGCTATATTTAGTTTGCGTATCTTTTGCATAGCTACCAAACAATCCAAGAAGAATCAAACCCTCTTTTTCATACAAAGGTTTTAATTTTTTTAATGTTAATAAAATTTCACTTTTTTTTGGCATATTAAATCACCTTTTTATCTATTATATAATTTTCATACTTAAACACTAAAACTCTCACTCAAAAGTGCATCAAAATTTTCTTGTAATTTTGTTAGTTCTTCTTGATATAAGGATTTTTGTTGTTCTATTTTTTCAGCAATTTTGGCAAATTTATTTTGAAGTTCTAAAGGTGGAACAAGAACAGGCATTTCACGTAACCGTTTAAGTGTAATTTCTTTAAAAGTTGCACCTTTAACTTGACGTTGTATCCAAAATTGACAACCTACACTTTGAATAAAATAAAATAAATATTGACTATTTACTTCACAACCGGGAGAAATCCTTGCAGTACCCTGAGTTAAATTTGCACCATCAAGTTCTTTTGGAACAAATGCGATAGTACCGACAGTCGCTCGAATACTCATAACAATTTCACCTGACCTTACACAAGAACGTTTAAATTTAGCAGCAATTAATGGATCAGTATGACGTAATCCATCAAGCTTAATCTTATTTTTTGTTATATCACCGGTGCGAATATATGGTACTCCATTATGATATTCCTCACCAGCCTGAACAATACCATAAGTTACAACCGTTTCTTTATCTACGATATTAGACAAATCTGATTTTTTCCAATTTTTTGGATTTAAATGAGAATCTCCAAACATATCAATAAAAATAGATTTAGAAAGTTCGTCGAGTTTACTTATAGAATCTTGGCGTAACTCTATAAGCTCTTTTGCTTTGTCTAATGTTTTAGCGATTTGTTTTTGTTTTATTAGGGTTGGTAGAGGTATTTCAATTTTTTTTATATTTTTCCAATAAACGTGAGGTTGTCCTGCTCCACTTTGAAAAGAATAAATCAATTGTTGTTTCGATAGCAAAAATGAATATAAATATTTTAAGTCAATATTCTCATTAATTCTAATAACAGTACAATCCGAAGCCCAAATAGGACAAGTATGTAACCAAACATAACCTGCATAAGCACCTGAAGAACTAATAGTTATAGTATCTTCATCATAATTTGTATGACTTGAAAAATAAGGAGATTTTCTTCCTGCTCCAATTACTTCAATCGTACCATTATCTCTATATTCTTTTGGTAATTGTTTTCCTTTAGAAACAAGAATATCATTTTTTATTTCTAATTCGCCTAATGTAAAAAATTCACTCATAACAAACCCTTAGCATCTCTTCATAATTAGCTAAAATCTGTATCAGTATAGGGATATTAGAATCTTGTAAAGCATCTTTATCTTGAATACTAATCAACATCTATCATCTTCTCCAACTCATCCAAACCTAAAGATATTTTTTCATTTATAGTTTTTATATCTTCTAAAATCTTAGCAGGCTTTTCGTGATTCACCTCTTCATAGACTATTGTTTTGTAACGGTTGATGCTTAGGTCAAAATCGTTCTCTTCTATCTCACTTATAGGGACAAAAAAGCTTTGCTCGGTTCTTTTTCTATTTTCTTCATTTTTAAGATTTTTGAACCTTTGAAGTATGTCAGGTATGTTTGAGCCTTCACACTCTGTACGGTTGTCGTTGAGAGTGTAGCCATCGTTTTGCATATCGTAAAACCAAGCTTTGTCGTTTTTATGCCCATCTGTTTTTGTAAAAACTATGATAGCTGTACTTACACCTGCATAAGGTTTAAACACTCCACTAGGCATTGAGATGATTGCATCGAGTTGGTTGTTTGCAACTATCTCAGCTCTTATCTCTTTGTGAGCTTTGGTTGAACCAAACAAAACACCATCAGGGATGATAACGGCACATCTTGCTCCAACTTTTAGAGATTTTAAGATAAGAGATAAAAAAAGTAGTTCTGTTTTTTTTGTTTTGGCTACATCTAAGATAGGTTTAGCGATTTCGTCGTAATCAAGAGAACCTTTAAAAGGGGGATTGGCTAATACTAAATCATACTTGTTTTCCTCAGCTATATCAAACTTTGAAAGAGCATCATTGTTTAAGATGTTTGCTCCACTGATGTTATGTAACATCATATTCATCGAAGCGATTCTTGCCATTGAGGTATCAAAATCATTGCCATAAAAAAGATTCTCAAACTCGCTGATAGTTAAATCATCAAGCACTTCACTTCTGTTTTCTTTGATATATTCTATAGAGTTTATTAAAAATCCTGCTGTTCCACAAGCTGGGTCGTATATCTTAAAATCGTTTGTAATCTCTGTATTGTGAAGCATCAACTCAACCATCATTTTGATGATATGTCTAGGAGTTCTAAACTGTCCATTTGTTCCAGCAGTTGCTAGTTTACTCAGTAAGTACTCGTACAAGTCACCCTTAATATCTTTGTCTTCTAGGTTTAGTTTACTCACCATATCTACAACTTTTTGTAGTAGTTTAGGGGTAGGGATTAAAAAAGAAGCATCTTTCATATAAGTAGAAAATGCTGATTGATCGTGTGAGAGAGTTTTTATAAAAGGGAACATATCATTTTGAAAAACATCAAACATATTTTGAGCAGATAATGTTGCTACATTATCCCATCTCAAATGCTGTTTCTCATCAGAGAAAATATCTTTAATATTTGGATTTAGTCTTTTTTGTTTATCTATCTTGATTTGAGCAGTGTTGAGGCTTTTTATAAAGATAAGAAAAGTAAATTGTTCTACTACAGTTAAGGGGTTTGAGATTCCACCAGTCCAGAATGTTTCCCAAATTTTATCTACTTGGCTTTTAAGTTCGTTTGTTATCATTGATTCTCTTTGATAGATTTTAAATTATTGTAAGAGATGTTATCTTTATCTTGATTAATAGGTGGTTAAAAGCATTGGTATTTGTTTTGTGCTTAGAGTTGATACTCTAAACTGCTATAATTGTAAAAAAGATAAAAAGAGTTTCTTATGTTAAAAAAACTACCTTATGGATTGAGTGATTTTAAAAGAGTAAAAACAGATAACTATTACTATATTGATAAAACAAGTTTTATAAAAAAAGTAGAAGATGAATCAGATTTTTTATTTTTTTTACGCCCACGAAGATTTGGTAAAAGTTTAACTATCGCTATGCTTTGTGCATATTACGATGTATATTATAAATCTCAATTTGATGAGATATTTAAAGACACTTATATTTATGAGAATCAAACAGCACTAAAAAATAGTTTTTATATTATGAAATTTGATTTTAGTGGTGTTGATGTAACTGATTATAAAGAGAGTTTTAAAAACAATCTTCTTAATGTTTTAGAAAACTTTATCATTAGGTATAAAATCGATTTTATTTTAGATAAAAATATAAACCCTATAGATTCTTATAACTCTATTTTTTCTTACTGCTCAAATAACAAGCTTCCTCTCTACATTATGATAGATGAATACGACAATTTTGCAAATAAACTCTTAGTAGATTCTTTAGATGATTATAAAGGGCTCGTTACTACTGACGATGCTTTTTTTAAACAGTTCTTTACAACGCTCAAAGTGGGAACAAGTGGGAATGATAGTGCAATAAAGAAGATGTTTTTTACAGGTGTTTCCCCTCTTGCTTTGTTTGATGTGACAAGTGGGAGTAATATTGGTAGAAATATATCTCTTAAAAAAACTTTTAATGATATGGTTGGGGTTACAAGAGAAGAGTTAAGAGATTTAATTACCTATTATAAACTCGAAGATAAACAAGATGAAATCATCAAAAGGTGTGATGATTGGTACAATAGTTATAGATTCAACAAAGATGTAGAACATACTATCTATAACAGCGATATGATTTTATATTATATTGATTCTTTAATTCGTGAGGGGCAAGAACCCGATGAGCTCATAGATGTAAATGTAAGAACAGACTACTCCAAACTCAAGTTTTTAGTTTATACAAATAAAAAACTAAACGGAAATTTTGACCTACTTAACAAACTTATTCAAAATGAGAAAGTGATTATTACCAATATTAATGATAATTTTTCAGCTTTTGAGATGTTAGAAGTTGAGAACTTTAGCTCTTTACTTTTTTCATTAGGATTCATTACTATAGAAAAATATAGAACAAGTTTGAATCTAAAAATACCAAACCAAACTATTAAAAAAATAATGGCTGATTTTATCTATAGTGCCTATAAAGATATAAACTTTAATCTCAGACTCGATAAATTTAATAACCTACTCTCAGAGTTTGCCTATGAAAAAGATTTAGAGCTTTTTAAGTATCTAAACGAAGAGGTAAAAGCACAATCAAGCATACGAGATTACATAGATGGTGAAAACTTTATAAAAGGTTTTTTAGTCGCTTATCTCTCACTCAATCCTTATTATGAAGTAAGAACTGAAGTGGAGGTAACCAAAGGATTTGTAGATATTTTACTAAATCCTAGTATGAAAGAGATTCCTTATGGTGGGGTTATAGAACTCAAATATATCCCAAAATCTAAATACACCCAAAAACTAAGAGATGAAAAAATCAAAGAAGCCACAGAACAACTAAGCAGATACGATGTCACAAAAGTACCAAATCTAAGGGATAAACCCTTTGTAAAAATAGTACTTGTCTATTGTGGCTGGGAGCTAGTTGTTTGTGAAGAGGTTTAAATGAATTACCCAAATGAATGGACTCAAAAAGAGTTTTTAGAAAACAAAAAAGCTTTAGAAAAAGAGGGGATAAAAGTTTTACTTATCGATACGATTCTCTCCCCTATTGAAAAAGCCGATACCCGAACTTACAACCCTTATGAGCTAAAAAATGAGAGTGAGGGAACTGTGTTTGTTTTTTACTGCGACAGTGGAAAAGCAACACTCAATAGACTCCAAGAGTATAAAAATAAATTTCCCAATAACCCCTGCATCTCCCTTAAAGGTGGCAGAGGATATTGGCGTAAAAATATGATGGTTTTAGATGATAACTAAACACCTCAACGAGTTTGTATTATGCCTTGATGAAAAAAGATTCTTTGATGCTCATGAGAGTATAGAGGTTCTTTGGTTTCCAAAACGATTCGAAAATTGCAACGAAACCAAACTCCTCAAAGGGTTTATAAATGCAGCTGTAAGTTTTGAGTTAAAAAAAAGGGGAAGGATAGAATCTAGTAAAAAAGTTTGGAAGAACTATCTAAAATATAGACCCCTACTCTATAAAATAGATTCAAAACACCTCAATAACTATCATAGAGTTGCTAGATATATTGAAAAAATAAATCACTAACAAATAATTATTATGAATAAAACTATTTTCAAAGAAAAACAATCAAATAACAAACTTAAAATATCTCTTTTTGTTTTATTTATTGTTATAGTAGCCTCTATTTTTGTAATCTTTAATTTTGAGAAAAAATATAAGATTCAACAACATCTAAATGTTCAAACACAACTCTTTAACAGTATCTATAACTCCTCTTATGACAAGTATCATTCTATTGCAGATACTGTATATGACACTATCATCAACAAAGAAAATATTATCAATATATTAAAAGAATCCTCTAAATTAGAAAAACAAACTGAGTTAAGAGAAAAATTATATACCCACTTGATAACTGATTATAAACTTTTAAAGAATCGTTATATCAAACAACTTCATTTTCATCTACCAGATAACAGCAGTTTTTTGAGAATGCACGCACCTAAACTTTATGGAGATGACTTAAGCTCTGTAAGGGAGAGTGTAGTTTATGTCAACGATTCACATAAACCTATAGATGGATTTGAGGAGGGGAAACTCTCTAATGGTTTTCGCTTTGTATATCCTATGTTTGATGCTAATAAGTATATTGGAAGTGTAGAGATATCCTTTAGTGCCTTAAGTATTCTCACAAAAATTATGCAAGATTATGATGTTTTTGCCAATTTGCTTATCCGTAAAAATGTAGTTGATCGTGCATTTCCAAATGGGGAGCAAGATTTTTATATCTCTAGCCCACTAAATAATTTCTACTTTGAGAAACAAATTATCTCCCAACTAGGTTCAAAGTTTAACCCAAACAAAAACGCTCAAGAGATGCAAACAAAAATAGGTCCAAGACTTAAGGGTGGTGAACTTTTTTCTGTATATAACAAGTATCAAGATAGAGTTATAACATTTATCCCTATTAGGCATACACTCACAGATGAGTTGCTTGCGTATATTATACTCAACTCCTATAGTGATTATATAGCCAATAAAATAAGCTCTTCAAAAATACTCATAGCATCGAATATCCTTTTATTTGCTCTCATTTTGACTTTTATATATAGGGAGATTATCTCAAAAAACAGACTCAAAACAAGTGAAGAGAAAACAAGAACTATCTTAAATGCTACAGATTCTATCATTATACTCTCTGATGGTAGCGATATTATCGAAGTCAACTCTAGCTTTTTCAAATTTTTCTCTCAACATAAAACTATAGAGAGTTTTAACCATAGATATAAAAATTTCTGTCAAGTTTTTAAAACTATAGAAGATAAAAACTTTATCTCTTGTGCAACAACAAAACAAGATAACTGGTTTGAGAATCTTTGTGATAACAACAAACAAACATTTAAAACAGTTATACAAAAAGATGATGGATTACACTATTTTTTATTTAACATAAAAGCAACATTTGTAAATGATAAAAAGATGTTTTTAATAGAACTAACCAACATAAGTAATGAGGTTTTATTAACAGAAAAAATAAAAATAAAAGATATTCAACTCTTTCAAAAACATAAGATGGCTCAAATGGGTGAGATGATTAATAATATTGCGCATCAGTGGAGACAGCCTCTTGCTATTATAAACACTATAATTGCTATCATGAAAGAAAAATCGCTACATAACAAACTCGATAACAAAGAGTTATTAAAAAAGCTAAAGTCTATAGAGGATAATACGCAATATATGTCAGACACTATAGAGGATTTTTTAAACTTTCACAAGCCATTAAAATCTAAAGAGTTTTTTAGTATAAATGAAGCTATAGAATCTACTTTAAATATTATTCTACCATCCCTTGAAGCAAATAGGATAGAGCTTATCAAAGAGTGTCAAACACCACTCAGTACGCTTGGTTATAAGCAAGAATTTACACAGATTCTCTTAGTTATTATCTCTAATGCTAAAGATGCTTTACTATCTAACAATACAAAGAATCAATTTATAAAAATAAAACTTTCTCGTATAGAGAAAAATATTGAACTCTCTATTGAAGATAATGGTGGTGGTATTGATAAAAATATTTTTCCTAAAATATTTGAACCTTACTACAGTACTAAAAGTTTAACTCAAGGGAGTGGCCTTGGTCTTTATATTGTAAAGATGATAATCCAAAATAGTATGGATGGCTCTGTTGAAGCACAAAATACTCAAGATGGTGCAAAATTTATAATTAGGTTGAGTGATGAATCATGATGATATCTCTATCCTTATAGCAGAGGATGATAATGAATTAAGAGCTTTATATGTAGAGTATCTTGAACTCTTTTTTAAAAATATTTATGAAGCAAAAGATGGTGTAGAAGCGTATGATATTTATAAAAAAGAATCTCCAGATATTATAGTCTCTGATATAGGGATGCCTAGATTAGATGGACTCTCTTTAATTAAGAGAATCAGAAAAGATGATAAAAAAACACAGATTCTTATCTTATCAGCATATACAGATAAAGAGATGCTTCTCCAAGCTATAAAACTTCACCTTTTTGAGTATCTCATAAAACCAGTTCCTAGTACAAAACTAAAAGAGATTCTCATCACTATGATTAGCTCTGTTACACTAGATAACAATTTTCTCACTTTGAGTGATGGATATAGATGGGAGAAAGATTCTAAACAACTCTACCTAAAAGAGGAGATTGTAAAACTCCATGAGAGTGAAAAAAGATTACTTGAGATTCTTATAAAATCATATAACTCAAATGTGAGTAATGAGCAGATTCATAATTTTGTTTTTCACGATATGCCTGATAAAGAGTATAGTGTTAACTCTATCACTTCACTCATAAAGCGTGTAAGAAAAAAACTTCCAAAAGATACTATAAGTACAAATTATAGTAGTGGCTATACTCTTAATATTTTAAAATAGGTAAAACTTATAGTTGTGACAAACATTGACAAAATCCTTTGTTAAGATTTCGTATCTAAATAAAAAGGGTAATCGATGAAAAGATTAGAAAAATTGTTTCTTATAGCGATAGCTGTAGTTGTTACAAGTGTAAGTATGCAAGCAAGTACTATTTTTGCTCGTCAATATAATATGTCGTGTAGTGGGTGTCATGTAGGTTTTCCACCAATGATGAACAACACAGGTATGGAGTTTATGCGTAATGGTATGCGTTTTTCAAAAGATGATAAAACAACATTAAGAGCTGCATTAGATGGGGAAGTTGTTCCTGTTGGTTTCTTTGCAGGTGGTGGTTATAAAAAAGCTGATTTATCAGCAACTACAACTGTTAAGAATCCTCAAACTGGACAGATGATGCAAAAAGCTGTTGAGAAAAGTAATGAGATTACAAACCCAACTGGAAACCTTTTTGTTGCTGGTTCATTAAGTGAGAATCTTTCAACTTTTATTGGTGGGAAATATGCGTATCAAAAAGATGAGAATGGTGATAGAGAGATTAAACTTTTAGGTAAAAAAATATACTTACAAGCAAACTTAGGGGAAACAAAACATATACTTAGAGGTGGTTTTATATCCCCTTATAACCAATTTGGTAATGTAAGTAAAGCTTCTGAAAATTCTGGTTTATCAGATGTACCAAACTTTTTTAATTCCCCTTTAGCTATGGCAAATACAAAAGCGATTCATGGTTTAGAATATACATATCTTAGTGATAACGGAATTATGTTACTTATAGCTGGTGGAGAACTTGCTAACTCAAATGATGAAACAAATATAGTTGCTGGTGTAAACTATTTTAATGGTAATAACTTTAGAATCTCTGCAATTGTAAATCATATTACAGAAAATGATACACAAGAGCAAAAAGCACTCTATGAACCATCAGAAGCAATCCTTGGAGAGCGTACAACATTTATGATTCCTATAGAGTATCAGTTTGAATATGGTTTCTTTAATACAGCAGCAGTTTATACAACAAATGGTTTAGATAAAACAGGAAATAAAACTGATGATTATTACGGTTTAGAATCTTCTGTAACTGTGCCTATGTTTGACACTGGAAAAATCCGTTTTGTTTATACAAACGACCATGAAAGTGACCAAGGTTACTCTTTAAGCTTCGCTCAACTGATGTTTGATAGTGTTTTAATATCAGCAAACGCAGCTAAGTTTAAAACAGATAATGCAGACTTTGAATCGATTTTAGCTTCAATAAGTTATATCTACTAATAACTCTTTTTTCACATAGATTAGATAACTCTTCTTTGAGTATCTAATCTTTTAGAGTTTACCAAATAGGCTCACTATTTCCATCTCCAGCATCTTTTATAAAACCTATACCCTAAAATTCTAATTTTTTTCTAATCTTTTTCTAATTAATTTTATCAAAAATGGACGATGTAGATATATGTGCTTTTTATAATAGAAGGTTACATAATAAAAAAGGATGCTATTTGCTTAAGTTTTTCATTTTTTATACACTAAATATGATCGTACTTTTTTTGATATTTAATTATCAAAAATATATAGACTTACAATTAATATATACAAGTCTTCTCAACCCTTTAGTTACATACTTTGTAAATGTTATAGGGATAGAGGCTATCTATATGGGTAT
>Ga0193965_1000267_pt1 | contig 17967 bp, 22 predicted proteins | sample FB_8_MG_FD_140330 | JGI IMG/M metagenome (GOLD analysis project Ga0193965, IMG submission 140330) | Microbial mat bacterial communities from the Broadkill River, Lewes, Delaware, United States - FB_8_MG | ecosystem: Environmental > Aquatic > Freshwater > River > Microbial mats | place: USA... | reverse complement strand
CCGTGATAGCGAAAATATCTGGTGGGATGGTTTAAGTGGTTCATGGCAAAATGCTGTTGCAGCTGCTCACCCGGATCCAATTTCTGGTATGCACTGTTGGCACCAAAAAGTTATTTTAGAACCTGCTCAAAGTGGTGATAAAATAGGTGATATCTATGTTAACTATGAAAATAACTTCAAAATTTATGAGGGTTGGAGAGATGATTTAACTCGTCCACTAGATGAGAACGATAAACTTCGTCGTCCACAACACATAAAACGTCCATGGGTACCTTTATCTGATAAAGCGTACGCGGTAAAAATCAAAGGGTAATCCCTTTGGTTTTTTAACCTTTTCTTTTACTTTTTAAAACCTCTATTTACATATACATTTATTTTATTTTTTTCTGATAATATTTCTAAAAAATTTAGGAAATATATAATGTACGAAAAGACTAAAACACTAGTTGACAGCACAAAATTTCAAAACTTTATCATTGCTCTTATAATTATAAACGGTATAACAATGGGGCTTGAAACTTCTAAGGATATAGTTTCTAGTATTGGGGGATTTCTAGGTTTATTTGACATGTTTGTAATAACTGTCTTTACTATAGAGATCATTTTACGTATATATGTTCATAGAATCTCTTTTTTTAAAGATCCTTGGAGTATATTTGACTTTACTATAGTTGCTATATCTTTAGTTCCTGCAAGCTCAGGATTTGAGATATTTAGGATACTTAGAGTTTTAAGGCTATTTAGACTTATTACAGTAGTGCCACAGATGCGTAAAATTGTCACTGCACTAATTAGTGTAATCCCTGGTATGATCTCAATAGCAGCGCTTATGAGCTTGTTTTTTTATATATTTGCGATTATGGCTACACAACTTTACGGTGAACATTTTCCAGAGTGGTTTGGTACACTTGGAGCTTCATTTTATACACTTTTTCAGATTATGACATTAGAGTCTTGGTCTATGGGAATTGTACGTCCAGTTATGGAAGTATATCCTCTTGCATGGACATTTTTTGTTCCATTTATATTTATAGTTACATTTGTTATGATCAATCTTATAGTAGCTATCGTTGTAGATGCAATGGCTGAGATCAATAAAGGTGAGAGTGAACACTTAATAGATGAAGTTCACATAAGTGAAACACATACAAATGAAAACATAGTAGCCTTAAGAGCTGAAATAAAAGAGTTAAAAGATATTATAAGGTCTAAAGACTAGCGTACCACATCCTAAGCTTTAATCCAATTGTACTTGTATATCCAACCTCGCTAAAAACTAGGTTTTGATCTTTGTCATAGATCAAAGTTGTTGGATATGCAGCTACCTTAAACTCAGAAGCATAAAATCCATTTTGATCGTTAATAACTTTAAAGTCTAGTTCATTCTCTTTCATATAATTAGCTATATCGTTATTAGAACCTGACTTTACAGCAAATGTAAGTACTTGATAGTCTTTTGATATGGACTGAATATTTGAAGCTTCTACATCACATGTAGGGCACCATGTAGCCCATATATGTATTAGAATAGGTTTTGATTTATCGTAATTGTAGTTGATATCAAGTGAATCTTTATTTAGATCACTTGATTTATATAAACTTATTAGATTTGCAAGCACTATCATCACTACAATAAATAGCAGTAACTCTTTCGTATAGTGTTTTATTTTATCTTTCATAAGTTAGATCATTATTCCTTTGATCGTAAAAAAGAGCATTGCAGCTAAAACAGCTGCTGCTGGAACTGTGATAAGCCATGCAGCAATTATCTTTTTAACAGCATCTCTTTTAACATACTGAGTTTTTTCAGTTCTTTTTATAGCTTTTTTTGTTGACTTTATAAGCATTTTTTCATCATCGATCATTTTATATAAAATAGTGATTCTCTCAAAATCTTCAGAAGATTTATTTTCTTTATCTTTTAAAGACTTTAATTCAGATTTATATGCTTTTAGAGTTTGAGTTTCTTCCTCTAAGTGCTCTAGTTCCTCTTCAATAACAACTTTTTCATCTTTATTTAGATCAAGCCATTCTCTTAAAAACCCAACACCAAATACTCCACCTATTGCAATATGAGTTGAACTAACAGGAAGTCCTAATTGTGAAGCTATAATAACTGTAATAGCCGCTGCCATAGCAATTGAGAATGCTCTGATTTGGTCTAATTCTGTTATTTCACTTCCAACAGTTTTAATAAGTTTTGGACCATATAGAGCAAGTCCAATAGCAATACCAAGAGCACCAACAGCCATTACCCAAAATGGTATAGATGCTTTAGAAGAGATTCCACCATTAACAACTGCATCATTTATAGCAGCTAGTGGTCCTATAGCATTAGCGACATCGTTTGCACCATGAGCAAAACTAAGTAGTGCAGCTGCAAAAACAAGAGGAATTGTAAATAGAGTATTTACACTTGCTTTATTGTTTTCCATTACAGTATTATTTTTTGATAATTTATTTTTTACAAATATATATACAGTTATTGCAAATACAGCGCCAATTATAAGAGCAGTTAAAAAACTTGGTTTTTTTGTCATCTCTATAGATATAAGTGGAAGCATATTTAACAACTCAACAACATTTGGCCAAATCTTTTTTAGACCCTTTAGTGTTAAGTATGTTACAAAAGCCCAAGCCATTATTGCTACAAATATAGGTACATATGTTTTTGCAGCTTTAACTTTGTCTTCTTTAAATACAATTGATTTTTTAATAGCATATAAAAAAGCAGCAGCTATTATACCACCTAGAACTGGTGAGATAATCCAAGATGCTGCTATCTTACCCATAGTACTCCAAGATACTATGCTAAAGCCAGCTGCTGCAATACCTGCACCCATAACACCACCCACTATCGAGTGAGTAGTTGATACTGGTGCGCGCATAGCTGTAGCAAAATTAAGCCAAAGTGCAGCAGCTAAAAGTGCTGCCATCATTGCCCATATAAAAGGATCAGCATTCCCACCAAAGGCAGAAATATCAATAATACCTTTTTTAATCGTTTTAACAACTTCACCACCAGCTATAATAGCACCAGCTGCTTCAAATACTGCTGCAATAATTATAGCCATTGTAAGGGTCATGGCTTTAGAGCCAACAGCAGGTCCAACGTTATTTGCTACATCATTAGCACCTATGTTCATAGCCATATAAGCACCTATAAGTGCAGCAACTGCTAAAAATAGGTTGTTAGATACTCCACCGCTATTTAAAAAACTAAAAGTAAGTACTGCTATCATAAAAAATAGCGCAAAACCTAGTCTTGATAGATCAGTTCCACTTTTCTTGAGAGCTTTTTTCTCAAGTTTTTTCATTGTCTCCATTTCCATTAGCATGACCCTTAAAAAAATTTCGTGATTATATCTTTATGTAGATTACAAAATGGTTACAAAGCTAGTATTAAGTTTATTTTTTAATATACGCTTTTATAATCTCTTGACGTTTTAGTGGTCTATCACCACCGCGTCTTCCTGATGTCTCAACATTATTTAGTTTTTTAAGTGTACCAATAGAATTTGGTAGTGCCTGACCAAATATTGTATGTCTTCCATTTAACCATGGAGTAAGTGCTGTTGTTATGAAAAACTGGCTTCCATTTGTATGTGGACCAGAATTTGCCATAGCTAAAATACCAACTTTGTCAAATGTTTTGCCTTTGTATTCATCTTTAAAACTTTTACCCCAAATACTTTCTCCTCCACGACCACTCTCAGTAGGATCCCCACCTTGGATCATAAAGTTTTTAATAATTCTGTGAAATGCTATACCATTATAGTAACCATTTTTTATATGTGTTGTGAAGTTCTCAACTGCAAGTGGAGCAACATCTGGAAATAACTCAAGTTCAATTGTCCCCTGTGTTGTTTCTAGTACTATTACTGGGTTTTTTGCAAACAGGTTTACTGATAGTAAAATCAGTAAAGTAGCAATTATTTTTTTCATAGATCAATCCTTTTTGAATATTTTTTTAAGTGTTGTTATTGAATCACATTCATCTTCATAAATGAGAAAAACTTTTTCATAAGCTAGGTTTATAGCATAAGATAATTCAGCTTGAGATGCTTCACATATATCTAATAGTATAACTATATCACTTCGTTGGGCATTTATATTTTTGTAATCACTTAGTACTACAGAACTCTCTTCTTGGTCAATAAGATTTTTTGAACTATCAAGAAGTATAGCTTCACTAGTAAGGTAAGTTAATAGATCCTCATTTAACTTTTCACTAGTATCTATACTAGATACACACAATATAGTTTTATCTGTTTCTTGGCTATAAGTGCTTATTTTTTGCATAGCTGATGAGTATGGATTGCATTGTACAAATTCTATGTTCGTATCAGTATGAAAACTTTTTGTAAGTTTATAAAAATGCTCATATCTGTTTTTTGGATTTACAAGGGTTAGTTTAGATTTTGAAGATTTAGAGATTATTTTGTCAAGTAAATTATCTTCTATTAACGATGCATCATCACATAGAATATACTTGGTCACTTTATGGTATAAAAACTCATTAGGTGTATAAACATGTATACTTGTAACATCAATATTAACTATAGAGTATTCAATCAATTCTAAAATTGATTGTTTAACTACATCACAACTTAATGTTGTGGGTTCTATAATTGTAACAGTGTTATCTTTTGAGAGTAATTTTAAATATATAGCCTTTAAAATTAAAGATGTTGTTTTACCTGAAAATGCTAACCCATTTAAACTAACGATATTTGAAGTATTATGATGAGCATTAGAATCTATAATATAGTTTATTTGCTCATTTGTAGCTAATGATACATTTTCTTTATGAAGCACTAAATATTGTGTTAGTAAATTAGCTAAAATAAAATCTTCTTCATCTAAAGAGTTATCTACCTCTGATGCACTATTTAGTTTTTTGAGTATTTCAGCTTCATTATTGTCACAAAAAATTACTTTATTATGAGGTAATAGATGTCTCTTTTCATCACTTAAGTGTTCGTAGTCTACAAAACTTAAGTTTTCAGCTATTAAAAAATTAAAAAACTTAACACAATCATTGTGTAAAATCTCATTAAACTTAGTATTTATAAAGTGATTAATTTTATCATATGCTAATGTGTTCTTTGAATGTTGATTGTTTTGAGAACGTTTTAATTCGTAGTTCTCTAAATCATCATATGTCCAGTCTTTGTACTCTAAGATATATAAACCTCTTTTAGGGTCTAGTATCATTAATGGAACTAGTATACTTTGTGAATGATGATATATAGTTGTATTTTCTAAGACTTTAAGATTGTTGTTTTCACAAACAGATTTAATTTTTTTAATTAGTATAGAGTCAGGGGTTAATAGTTTTTGTTTAGGATCTTTTTTAAAAAGATTATAGAGAAAGTTAAGTTTCATATATTAAGAATAAGTTGTCGCAAAAGCGACAACTTAAAATTATTTACCAGCTGCAACGCGGTCTTTAAGACCTTTTCCAGCTTTAAATTTTGGAACCATTTTATCTTCTGTAGTATAAGTTTTATCAGTACCTGGAACTTTACCGCTTTTACCTTTTTGTAGTGTAGCAGAAAAACTACCAAATCCTACTAAAGATACATCTTCTTTTTTTACTAGAGCAGATGTTACTGCTTCTGTAAATGCTTTGATCGCTGCTTCAGCTTCAACTTTAGTTTTATACTCACCACTTGCTTGTACTAGTTCTACAAATTCAGATTTGTTCATGAATTTACCCTTAGTTTAATAAAATTTTCCCGAAATCACTCACTAGTATTTTAATAAAAACCAATACGACGAGTAATTCAGCTGAAGACACTTTAATATTTATTTCCTTAAATTTTTCTTCTTTTTATTCAAAATGCGTACAAATTTATAAAATTTGGTAATTTTATAACCTATTTTAGCGTGTTTTAGAGATTTCTTAAGCGAATTGTTATAATGTTTTATTATGTTATAAATATTTCTTCTTGATTGAATAGACATAAAAACATCTTCAAGTGCATCTCTTTCTTCTCTTGTTAGCATTCCCATAAATTAGTCCTGAAGTTTATTGATCTTTCTTACAGCTCTAATGATCTCATCATCATCTAATTCTCCAAGCATTTTCATAACAGCTGAAGCTGCCTGAGGTTTTGCACGACCAAGTTTCCAGTCTTGGTAAGTACGCATAGATATCCCTAGTGAATTAGCCATATCTTTTAAAGATATTTTTCGTCCATTATGTTGGGACTCTATGGAATTATGAAGAATATTAAATAGATCATTAATTTGCATGAGGGTAAGTATACGGAATATATACTTTATTAAACATTAATAAGTATATTAAATTAATTAAATTGTATAATATATCTAATATATATAATATAATATCTATTATAAGATATAATATATACGGAAAACCGTGTATTTTTTAGAAAAAAATAATCTTTTAAATGATTGGTTAAAAAAATTAAAGGTCTATGGAGATATTTACTGGCTTGAGGGTTATATGTTCATCTTTTATTTCAAGATAAAATTTTTCATACTTTTTTGAATCAGTTTTATATATGAGTTCTTTTATCTCATCAACTGTAAAAATTATATTATTTATTCCTCTAAAAGGTTTTTTTATAGATATAAATGCATCATTTATGGAGTTTAAGATATTGTTTTTTTCATCTTTTAACTTTTGCATTTTAGATTTTATTTCAGGTACTTTTGCTTTGTTATGTCTTTGTGCTTCTTGTAGATGGTATTTTAAGTCTTCTAAGTCCACATTTATAAAGTCTATTTTTTTGGATAAAATAGGTATCTTTTTATAATCTATATTAAAAGTGTTATTTTCTCCGCTAACAAGTCCTATAGATATAGAGTGTGACGCATAAACCTTGAGGTTACTCTTTACATTGTTTATACTTACATCCCTTCCATAAACAGTACCGTTTAGACAAGCGTCAATATTTACATTTGTTGCATAAACAGTACCTCCTTCTAAAAGGTTAATATCTACTTGATGAGCTCGAATAGTACCTTTATGTCTATTGATCTTTGCATATTTTGCATTTTGATGTGAGCTTTGGTGTGTAGCACCATCTATTGTTAAGTTAGTAGCATGTAAAATTGAGTTTGAACCTACAAAACCCTCAACATGTATGGTTTCACTTGTTAGTTCTACACCTTCTCCAATACTATCTTGTGTTGCATCTTTTTCAGAGATTATTACTTCTATTTCGTTGTCTTCATGCTCTGAAATTCTGTCTTCAACACGATTGATTTTTCTTTTTTTGATTTTTTTGTCTATATACATTAAATTTTTAGATATGTTAACATAGCCTTTAGTTTTAGCTATATATAACTTTTTGTTTTCATCTTCTTTTATATTTATAGTTGCATCTTCAGTATCATACTTTAGATCTTTATGGCTTTTTTTATACTCACTTCCTATAACTTTTCCAAAAGCATCAAGCCCATTTTTTCCAAATTTTGGTTTTCTAAACTCTGCGATCACTTCGTTTGCTTCTACCTCTGCTATACCATGTTGGTTAATATTTTTTTTATAGTGGAGTATAAGTTCACCTTGTTGTGTAATGTCTGGTTCAATTGTTTTGATTAGGGGAAGCTTTACATTTTTTTTGAATTTGTCTGCATGAATTATCTTAGTAAATATTTTTATTTTTGCCAAATATGTTTTATCAAAAAGGTTTATTAAGATCCCATTTTTAGCTTTTATTTTGTTTATTTCTTGTATGAGCCAAAGATATGTTTGTTTTAGGTCTTTTCTTGGTATTTTAGATTCTTTTTTTATAATTATATGTGGATTAAAATTCATATAATCAAACTCTATATCATAATTTAAAAAATAGCTACTTTTTTGTTTTTCAAAAAGTTTTATTATATGAATTTGTGAGAACTCTAAATGATAATCTATCATTTTTTCTTCAGTACTATAGTCTGCTTGTAGAGCTTCATTGTACTCAACAAAATCTTCATCATGTATAGTTTTGATTAGAGTGGTGGATTTTAGTATTTTAAAATCAACAATATCAGAGCTTGTTTCGTTGTTTTGTGCATACTTATTTATTGAGAGTTCAATATTTCTAGTTTTGACTTTTGTTTCTTTCAATGCTATATTAAATCCTAAAGTGCTAAAAGATCGCTATAATCATATTTTGAAAAATCTAAATATATTTTTCCATTTTGTTCTATTATTCTTATATCTTCATGAAGATTCTCTTGAAATCTTTTTTTTATATTTTTTCTTTGAGAAGACTTTAAGTCTAAAGTTCTTAGGTACTCTTTGAGTTCAACTATCTCATCTTGTTCATCTACAGAATGCTCTATTTCATATAGTGTTTGGTTTTGTTCTTGATTTATTTTTTCATTTATGAGTTCTAAAATATTTTTTAATTGCTCATCTTTGTTTGTGTAGATGCCCTCAATTCTGTCACGTTCAGCTCTTAACATTTTTTCTTTATCGTCTATGAGTTTGTCTATTTTAGCTTCTAATTTTTCTATCTTCTCTTTTAGATATGTGTTTTCTCTTTTATATAGCCCTAAAACTGTTGCAACAGTAGCTTTTTGCATAATATTTTTTTGTGCTTGAATCTGTTTTGTAGCTTTTGGTTGTATGGTTTTTATCTCTTCATCTGGAACATTTATTAAAGTTATGCCATTTTGAATTGTAAAGTTTAGTTTTTCTTGTCTAATTTTAGATGTTACCATCTCTTTAGACATTTTAAATCTTTTAGCATACTCTTCTATAGTTAAATTCATTTTATTACTCTGTGTGCACATATTTTTCTGTATTTTAGCATAAATATTTAAGTGTCTACATATTTCTAAAAGAAAGTTGTTTTAAAAGAACTATATATTATAATAAATAAATTATTTTTTTGAAGGTGTTTTTATGAGTAAAGGAATTTTAGATATAGTCAAGCCTGGAGTACTTTTTGGTGATGATGTTTTAAAGGTTTACCAACATGCAAAAGATAACGGTTTCGCTATTCCAGCTGTAAATGTTGTCTCAACTGATTCAATCAATGGTGTTTTGGAAGCTGCTGCTAAAGTAAAATCTCCAGTAATCATACAGTTTAGTAATGGAGGAGCTTCTTACTATGCTGGTAAAGGTCTAAGTAATGAAAAAGAACTAGCTGCGATAAATGGTGCTGTAAGTGGAGCTATTCACACTCATATGATGGCTGAGGCTTATGGTGTACCTGTTATTTTACATACTGACCATGCTGCAAAAAAACTTTTACCATGGATCGATGCGCTTATTCAAGCGGGTGAACAGTACTTTGATGCAAATGGAAAACCACTTTTTTCTTCACATATGTTAGATTTATCAGAAGAGTCTTTAGAGGAAAATATTTCAATTTCAAAAGAGTACTTGGAAAGAATGTCTAAAATAGGTATGCATATAGAGATAGAACTTGGTGTAACAGGTGGAGAAGAAGATGGTGTTGACAATACAAATATAGATAATTCACTTTTATATACACAGCCAGAAGAAGTAGCATACGCTTATGAAGAATTAAAAAGTGTATCTCCAAACTTTACTATAGCTGCTTCATTTGGAAATGTTCATGGTGTTTATAAACCAGGTAACGTAACTCTTACACCTAAAATCTTAGATAATTCACAAAAATATATAGCTGAAAAATACAACACTGAAGATTTAAAACCTGTTAATTTTGTTTTTCACGGTGGAAGCGGTAGTGCAAAAAGTGAGATCGAAGAGGCTATATCATATGGTGTTATTAAAATGAATATAGATACAGATACTCAATGGGCTACATGGGAAGGTGTGAAAGATTACTATGAGAAAAACAAAGATTACCTTCAAGGTCAAATAGGAAATCCTGAAGGTGATGATAAACCAAATAAAAAGTACTATGATCCAAGAAAATGGTTAAGAGCAGGGCAAGAGAGCCTTATATCTCGTGTTGAAGAAGCATTTAAAGATTTAAATGCAATAGGAAGATTCTAATTTTTTAATTATCCATGATGCTTTAGGTATCTGGATCTTTTTAGCTTATAAAATACTAAGCATCCAAGTCTGTAATAAGACTAACTCCATCATATTCAAGTAGATACATTGGAATCTCTAAAATCATCTCTTTATTTCGAATGCGAAATTTACCATCAACTATCATTGCATTTTTATTGTCATTACAAAACTCTAAAATACTATGCATAGCTCTACTACTTTTTTTGTTGTTTAAACTATTTAGAATTGGACCCATATGGTTATAAAACATCTTCTCATTGAGAGGTTTTTTTATAAAGTGGTCAGCTCCAACTTTTTTAGCTTTCTTTACATTTTCCAAGGAAGCTGATGAAGTCATGAAAACTACTACTTTATTTTCTAATAGATCATTATGTTTTAATTTTGTGATAAACTCGATACCATCAACTTCTGGCATCTGTATATCAGTCAAAATAAGGACAATTTCTTCTCCTTGTTTTCGAACAATTTTTTCTGCTATGATCGCATCTGAAGCCTCAATAATTTTAAAACCTCTTGCTTCTTTCATACCCTCAAGCATCATAATGACTACTTTTCTTATAGTAACACTATCATCTACTACTAATATACTTTTAGCCAAATTTCACCATCCATTTTTAAAATATGTACACAATATTATGATTTAATAGCTTTATATATATCCATAATATTTGATGTAGTTGGATTTTCTATATAATATTTTTGCAAAAGTTGATTTAAACGATTTAGATTAAATCTCCAGAATTTTTGTGAGTCAAATTCCTCATGTTCTTGCATTTTTGAAAACAGTTCATCTTTTGTAAGTTCACCATTATTTTCTTTTATAACATTAAGCATTAAGTGTATAAGATCTTTTGTGGCTTCTGGTGTAGTGTCGTCATCTTCAAGTTGTTCATTTGGTAAAAAATCATAAATTTTCCATATACTTATGATTAGTAAAATTACAAAAAAAATCATCATTAAAGTAGATACACTAAAGTCCATATAATTCTCCAAAAATAAATTTTAGTGATTATATGGTAATTTTGCTAAAATTTCATTATGAATGATAAAGTATTTGCAAAACCGATAAAGAAACAATTTGAATTTGATGAAGAAGTGGCAGCTGTCTTTGATGATATGCTTAGTCGCAGTGTACCTTTTTATGAACAGAGTCAAGAGATGACTAGATACTTTGCTCTAAAAGCATTAGATAAAGGCGGAACGATCTATGATCTTGGATGTTCTACTGCGTCTTTATTAATATCTATAGCAAAACAAACCAAAGGTGCTAAACTAGTAGGGCTTGATAATTCTGATGCTATGTTAGAACAAGCTAGTAAAAAAGCTCATGCAATGGGTGCAAATATAAGTTTGGAAAATGCAGATATTTTAGAGTATGACTATCAAGAAGCTGATGTTTTTGTAAGTAACTATACTTTGCAGTTTATAAGACCACTTGTTAGAGAAGAACTTGTAAAAAAGATAGCTATTGCATTAAAAAAAGATGGTGTTTTTATTTTTAGTGAAAAAGTTATATCGCATCATCCGAAATTAAATAAAGACTTGATCGAACATTATTACGATTTTAAGAAAAAACAAGGATACAGTGAATTTGAGATCTCTCAAAAAAGAGAAGCTTTAGAAAATGTTCTAGTTCCATATAGTGAGGAAGAAAATATCAAAATGGCAAAAAATGCAGGGTTTAGTCATTGTGAGGTTGTGTTTCGCTGGGCAAACTTTGCAACTTTTATAGCTATAAAGTAGGTCTTACTCTCCATACTCTTATACGAGGATGTTACCAAACATTTTTATTTTGTTTTGGTTCTTTTTTTTCTTTGAAAGCTTGTTTGATTGTTTTGATAGTTTCTTTAGTACTATTTTGTATCTCTTTATAAGTAACTATGTCATCGCCACATTTTTTGTGATAAAATCCTTGCATATCATAGTACTCCTCACAGTCTGAATAGTACTTTGCAGAGATCCCATGTTTATTTACACAGCCACTAAAAGTGAAAGACAAAAGTATTGATGTAGTTATAAGAATTAATATTTTCATAAAACTTTTGCAAGCAAATATCATACCTTAAAACTCTCAGTTGTTTTACACATATCTGTTAAAAAGCACTCATCACACTTTGGATTTTTTGCTTTACATATATAACGTCCAAATAAAACCATACCCTGATGTAGTGCATGAAGATCATTTTTAAACTTTTTTACAAGTGTAGCTTCTGTAGCTTTTGCTGTTTTATCATCACTTAAGCCCAAACGGTGTGAAACTCTAAAAACATGTGTGTCAACTGCCATAAGATTTGCACCTGTGTATTCGATCATTACAACATTTGCAGTTTTTTGACCTACACCTGCAAGCTTTTGAAGGTCTTTTTCATTCATAGGAATTTCGCCATCAAACTCTTCTACTACTGTTTTTGCCATTGCCAAAAGGTTTTTTGCTTTGTTATTAAAAAATGAGCATGAGTTAATTAGTGCTTTTATATCATCAAGATCAGCTTTTGAAAGACTTTGTGGGTCAGGGTAAGCTTCAAATAAAGCGGGAGTTATAACATTTACTCTTTTATCTGTACATTGTGCAGATAGTGCAACGGCTATAACAAGCTCATATGCATTTTTGTATTCTAATTCTGTTACAGCATCATTGTAACGCTCAATAAACCTATTATGGATCTCTAGGATCTCTTTTTTTGTTGCTTTTTTTACCTTTTTCATATTTGAATTATATCTTGTTTATTTATTGTTGTCTTAATACTACTAAAATTTTTTTAATTTAAATAAAGTAGGATTATATATGAGACTAATAACTAAGGTTGTAACTTCACTTACAATATTGTCAACATTGGGAATGGCAAATACACTTGTAACGGTAAATGGTAAAGCAATAACACAACAAGAAGTAGACTCTGAGTTGATGCAGGCGACTCAAGGCAGATTTAATCAGGTTCCAGTAGATAAACAGCAACAACTTCGTAATCAAGTACTAGAGCAGCTTATTGCAAAAGAACTTATATATGAAGATGCAAAAAAAACTGGAATCATGAAGTCTAAAGAGTTTAAAGAAGAGTATGACAATGTTCTAAAGAAAATCAAAAAAGAACTCGCTGTTCAAGTTTGGCAGAAAAAAGAGTTAGATAAGGTAAAAGTTTCTAATAAAGATGTAAAAAAATACTACGACTCAAACAAAGAAGAATTTAATGAAAAAGAATCAGTTCATGCTCGTCATATACTTGTAAAAACTGAGAGTGAAGCAAAAGATATAGTAAAAGAGCTTAAGTCTCTTAAAGGTGATAAGCTAAAAATTAAATTTATAGACTTAGCAAAAAGCAAATCAACTGGACCTAGTGGACCAAAAGGTGGAGATCTTGGTTACTTCTCTCAAGGGCAAATGGTTCCAGAGTTTAACAAAGAAGTATTCTCTATGAAAGTTGGTTCTATCAGTAAGCCGGTTAAAACTCAGTTTGGTTACCATGTGATATATTTAGAAGATAAAAAAGAATCTAAAACTCGTTCATTTACAGAGGTTAAACCTTTTATAGAACAACGTTTAAAAATGGAAAAGTTTAAACGTATAATGCAAGATAAGATGCTTTCATTAAAAGATAAAGCTACAATAAAATAATAACCATTATGAGATATACATCCATTGATAAGCTAAATATCAATGGGCGTATATTTTATGTAAAGCGTGATGACTTATACGATCCGCATCTAAGCGGTAACAAATTTAGAAAACTACATAAATTAATTCAAACTCCAAAAGAAAATCTACATAAAATTATTTCATATGGCGGAACACAATCAAATGCTATGCTTGCAATTGCAAAGCTGTGTTTTTTAAAAGGTTGGGAATTTATTTACTATACAAAACCACTCTCACAACATCAAAAAGAACAAACTGATGGTAACTATTTAGAAGCTTTAAAATTTGGGATGAAACATGTTGAACTAGAGTTAGAAAACTATAAAAAGCAAATTTCAGATCTCAGGTTTAACCTTGATGAAAAAATTTATATAGTAGATCAAGGTGGAGCAGTAATTGATGCAAAAGAAGGCTTGGGAGTTTTAGCCAATGAGATTACAGAACAGCTTAAAGACTCAGATGTAAAATCTTTAGCTACCCCTAGTGGTACAGGAACTACTGCGCTATTTTTGGCAAAAAGTTTACCTCAATATAAAGTATATACAACCCCTTGTGTTGGAGATGTAGAGTATCTTAAAACTCAGATGCACTCTTTAGTTGAAGAGTTGCCTGAAAACTTAGTAATTTTAGAGCCAAGAAAAAAGTATCATTTCGCAAAACTTTATCCCAATTTTTTAGAGTTGTACAATAGGTTACTAAAAAAGGGGATAGAATTTGATCTATTATATGCTCCTGGTATGTTCGAAGCACTTTTAGACCAGACTGATGAAGAGATTTTATATATTCACAGTGGTGGAGTGAGTGGAAATAAGACTATGTTAAGTCGTTATGAGAATAAATTTAAATAAAAACCACATTTTCGTCTAAATCAACGCGCTCAGGTTGATATGTATTGATCTTAGCATCTTTATCCTCATAGCCAATAACTACACTGTAAAGAAGTGCTAAATTATCAGGTACTTTAAGCTCACGCGCGACAATGCGACCAAATTCTGTAGTTGAGCCTTGTGGACAAGTATCGAGACCCTCTTCTTTTGCTAAAAGCATAAGAGATTGCATATATGCACCACAATCTATAAAAACTCCTTGAGCATCTTCAATATTTGCTTTGTCTGTAAATACAAAAAAGACAGTCTTAGCACCAAACCATCTAAAGTTGTCTTTCCACATATTTGTTCTTTTTTCAAAATCTTTTCTACCAACATCCATTAGCTTGTAAAGTCCTATGCCAGTTTCAACACGTCTTTTTTTATAAGGATTTTTCCAGTTCACTGGATAGTATTGGATGAACTGATCATTTTCAACTCCATCATCCATAGCTTTTATGATCGCATCTCCTACTTTTTTTAAAGTTGATTCATCACTTACGGCATAAGTTATCCAAGGCTGCATATTTGCTCCACTTGGTGTTTGAGCTGCTGTTTTTAAAATTTTCTCTTGTATATCTTTTGGTACAGGTTTTGGAAGGTAAGCTCTTTTTGATGACCTTGAATTTATAGTTTCATAAACATTTGACATAGAAATCCTAAATTTTTTAATAATGTAATTATAGCAAAATATAGTCGTTAATGTTTGGTTAAACATAAGTTTATATAGGGTTAACAGTGGTGGTATAAACTTTTAATAATCAAAAATAAGGAGTTCGAAATGAATAAGAAAATAATTTTAGGTTTAACAACGGCTGTATTATTAGCAACGTCAACATTTGCTTATAGTGGAGGTGGAAAAAGTTGTGATGGATATAAAAACGGTTGCGAAAAGCATAAAATGATGAAGAAGAAAAATCATAAAGATGGTTTCAAGTTTGTACATATGGTAATGAAATTAGATCTTAGTGATAAACAAAGAGATGAGATCAGAAGTATTATTCAAAATAGTATGAGCTCACAGCCAAATCCATACGATGCATTTACTGAAACAGAGTTTGATAAGCAAAAGTTTATAAAGCTTAACAAACAAAAGAGAGAAAACAAGATCGAAAGAAAAGCTGATATGATTGAAGATATTTATGGTGTTTTGAATGCTTCACAAAAAAAAGATCTAAAAACTATGCTTGACATGAAAAGAATCATGAAAAAAAGTAAAATGAACAAAAACAAAGGTGCTGGTTGTAGTTCTAAAAGTTGTAATAATAAATAGGAGTTTTAATCCTTAATATAAGTGAAGTAAAGAAAGACTTAAATCAAATGGTATTAAAATTAGCTATTTTGATACAAAAAACTAGTTTAAATAGGACAAGATTTGGTTAAAATTGCAATGGTGGAGGATGATACTGAGTTAGCAGAAGTGTTAACTCAGTATCTTTTAAAATTCAATATATCGGTAACAAATTTTGAAGACCCTTATTTGGCATTGAGTGCTATTGCTTTAGGGGAGTTTCAACTAATCATCCTTGATCTTACTCTTCCTGGTATGGATGGCTTGGAAGTTTGTAAAGAACTAACAGCCAAGCATGATATCCCGATAATAATATCTAGTGCTAGAAGTGATATAACGGATAAGGTAATAGCCCTAGAACTAGGTGCAGATGATTACCTTCCAAAACCTTATGACCCACGGGAGTTGGAGGTTAGGATCAAAACAATACTAAGACGTTTTAATAAATCCACTCCAAAAATCCAAGAAGAAAAAAATGAAGTATTTGTTTTAGATGAGGACAAGCAAGAGATCAAAAAAAATGGTAAATTTATAAAGTTTACCGCTGCAGAATATGCGATTATGTCTTTAATGTGTAAACGAAGAGGTTTTGTTATTTCAAGGTATGACATTTTGGATAGCTGTGATCTTTTTAGTAGTGATGAGGATAGTGGAAGTATAGCTGTGATCATAAATAGAATAAGACATAAGATCGAAGATGACCCTAAAAATCCAAAATATCTTTTAACCATACGAGGTGCGGGGTATAAACTAGTAGAATGAACAAAAACTCAATAATATTTTCAATAACCCTTACCTTTGTAATCACATTCATAGTTATAATATTTAGTTTTTTAACCCTGTATATTTCTAATGACAAAAGAGAAGAAGAACTCATAAAAAAAAGTAATCATGAGATGAGTAAAATATTTTTACGTGAGCATAGGTTTAACGGATATTCTAAAGAATTGGAAGAGATTTTAGGTTTTATGAACTTCTCTTTAATTACAGATAAAGAACTACAAAACAGTATTTTAAACAACAAAAACACAAAACTTTTTGAATCAAAATATAAACAAAGACACGGTTTATATATAAAAAATCTAAAATTGGACAATATTAATTATGTGTATATAAAAACACCAAGAAATTCTTTTATGCTTGTTAATGAAAATAATTTTAACGGAAATAAAAATATAATTATATTTATATTTATACTTGTCTTTGCTTTGTTTATTTTTTTATATACAAGTACAGTGAAAAAACTAAAGCCTTTGAGTGATCTAAAAGATGATGTTCATAAACTGGCAGATGAGAATTTCGAAATATCTTGTGCAACTGATAAAAAAGATGAAATCTCACAATTAGCAAATGAGTTTGATAGGTCTGCAAAAAAACTTAAAAAATTAAAAGAATCGAGAAATATATTTATAAGAAATATAATGCATGAATTAAAAACTCCGATCACCAAGGGTAGATTCTTAACAGAGTTAGAGAACAATGAAGAAAACAGTTTAAAGATGAAAAAAGTTTTTTACAGACTTGAAGCACTTATAAATGAGTTTGCATCTATAGAAGAACTTATATCTACAAAAAAAGAACTCAACATAAAAGAGTATTACTTAGATGATCTTGTTGATGATGCGATTGATCTTCTTATGTGTTCAGAAAAAAGTGTTATAAGAGACTTTGAAAATGTAAAGGTTAATGTTGATTTCAAACTATTTTCTATTGCTATAAAAAATATGATCGATAATGGGATCAAATACTCCCCAAATAATAAAGTTACTATAAAAATTGAGGATAAAAATATAGTATTTGAAAACGAAGGTAATGATCTAAAATATGATCTTGAAAAATATTTTGAACCGTTTTTTAAAGGTGATGATGTAAAATCAAATCAAAGTTTTGGGCTTGGACTATATATTGTTAAACATATTTTAGATGCACATAAATTTGATTTTAAGCACCGTTTTAAGGAGAATAAGAATTTTTTTTATATAAAGTGTTGATTGTCCCTAAATGATTTTACTAAGTATACTTGACATTAAGTCACTCAACTTGATATAATAATATATACTAAAGTATAAAACCAATCTAAGGATAAAAAAATGAATAATATTTTTGAAAAACTAACGCATAATATGACTGAAGCAATAGAGTCAGCACTATCACTGGCACTACATAATAAAAACCAAGAAGTTGAACCTATCCACTTTTT
>Ga0193965_1000264_pt1 | contig 18151 bp, 24 predicted proteins | sample FB_8_MG_FD_140330 | JGI IMG/M metagenome (GOLD analysis project Ga0193965, IMG submission 140330) | Microbial mat bacterial communities from the Broadkill River, Lewes, Delaware, United States - FB_8_MG | ecosystem: Environmental > Aquatic > Freshwater > River > Microbial mats | place: USA... | reverse complement strand
ATATAATTGCAGTTCTGTTATGTGAACGATTTGATTTTTTGATTGTATTTGTGAAGGTGAAAACTGTTTGAGCAGTTGACGCTACTCTCTCAGTTTTCTTTGGAAGGTGGGACAGGGTCAGCCTTTAAAAAGGTTATAACAAATGCAACATCTAATTCTTATTGTTATAATTCTTCTGCTTCTAGCAGAACGATTGTATTAACAGCTTATAGAGAGTTCTCGCTCTCTATTTGTCCGACTAAAAAGATTATACCATTTTGAAATAAATACTACAAATATTTTCCACTATTTTTATTATGGTATTTAGTAAGACTATTGATAAAATAAAACTTTTGAAGGATTTATAAAATTACACCCCTGTGATTGAATATCCACTTTTTACATTCTCCTTTTTTCCATCAGAAACCTTGTTATGTTGAGCAACTTATCTTTTACTTTTTTATTGTATAATTAATTTATGTACGATTACTATTACAGCTGGTTCTATACTAATAATGGCGACAATGATACATTTTGAAAAAAGGAGTAAATGATGGATGGTCAAACAATTATATCAATATTCACTTTAGTTTTAGTTGCTTTTTCAACTTATCTTTTAGTAAAAGAAAAACTGCAACATCATTAAATAAAAAAAGTTCCGTAACTCAAACCCTCACTTTCTCTTAAATATAGAATATAGGGAATAAATATGGGGGGTCAGACCCCTAAAAAGAACTATTCTTAATTTTTTATTAACTGCTTATCTCTTTTTAATCTCTCTTAATATATAATACTTGCATGTAACACGAGAAGGATACTACCATGACAACTATTGATGAAAAAGAAATATTAGAGATTGAAAAATTAAAGCAAGAATTAAAACAGTTTGAAATATCAAGAAATCAATGGAACTCAGAGCAAGAGCTGAGAAATAAAAAAGCTTATTATGAAGCTTTTAGACTTGCTTTTTACGGTGTAGCTGTAGGAGCTGGTGGCACATTTGCTATTGCAAAAACTTTACAACTTTTACAATAAAATAGGTAACTTAGAACTTACACCCCTGTGATTGAATATCCACTTTTTACATTCTCCTTTTTTCCATTAGAAACCTTATTATGTTAACAAAATTACATTTTCTTTTTTTATTGTATTTGAGAGGAAGATGGTATATTTTTTGCTTGCTAACTCATAATTAGAATCAAGGATAAATTATGAATGTAAGTGCCACTAGTTATATGCAACAAGCACAAGTGAGAAAAATGGATGGTTCTGGAAATGGTGGTATGGGTAGTATGATGAAAGCTGCTATGGCTGAACTCCCTCCTGAAACACAAGCTGATATTAAATCTTTGATGCAAACTCTTGACCCTACTAGTAAGCAAGATGCGATAAAACAGATTACACAAATGGATAGATCAAACATGAGTGTAGAGGATTTAACAAGCTCTATTATGGACTTATTAAACCCATCTGCTGCAACATCTCAATCATCTTACCCCTCATCATTTAGTGTTTATGCCTAAGTTATTTTAGCAGTAGATTCATACTCTTGCAAAATGGATGATTGCTAACCTTAAAACTTAAAATCTTTTACATACTCATCACCCAAAACTTTTTTAATCTGTTTTGGAAATATTTGCGCTCTCTCGTGCATTCGTAGAAGCTCTTGTTTGCCTCTCTCACCATATTTATCTACTATCGCTTCGAGTACATCGTTGGCTACTATGTCGTACTCTCCATAGATAGAATCAGAATCTATCACAAGTGAAGCAATAGATTCAAAACTCTCACTATACACATCATACTCTTTGAGTGTTATCGCATCTGCTTTATAATCAGAATCTCTTGTATCCATACTCTCTTGATATATTTTTTGAGTGCCTAGTTGAATCGCTGTGAGTTTTTTACCATACGAGCAACTGGTATCTATGCAGATAAAATTCTCTTTATCTACCACTTCATCAAAAGAGCAATGCCCAAAAATATTGATAACTTCACTGTTTTCTACACTATCACCCTCGTAGTATCTGTTGAGTAAAAACTCATTATAATACTCTTGATTCTCTCTATGTTCATAATGCTCTAGTGCAAAACCATGAGTGATGAAGTAGTTCTCAATTTGCAGATACATAGGGAGATTCTCAATCCACTCAAGATGTTTTTTAATAGTATCTAAGTCACTGTTATAACTCTCTATACACGCCATCCCACCATATCTTTTGTCACTGCTCCATGGGGAGTGGATGTCGTTTTGTACAGCATCAACAATATACTTCTCAAAAAGATGCTCATGATTGCCCTTAACACATTTGTGGTTATTCTCAATCACAAACTCTATCACATCTTTTGAGTACTTGCCTTTGTCACACAAATCACCTACAAAGATAAGTTCACAATCATCTGGAAGTTGTTTTAGAAGATTCACAAGTGTATAGTAACACCCATGAACATCACCAATTACAAAGATATTACTTAACAAATTATTGAGGCATCTTACAAACTATTTTGCCGACAAACTCAAGATAAACACTCTTTTTGTCCTCCTCAATCTCCTGTTCATGCTCCTTATAATAAAACTTCAAATAATCGTTGAGTTTTTCCTCTTGAATATTTTGCTTTACAATATGCTCTAAAATTGCATAGTTTGTTACAATATCATCAAGAACTGCTTTTGATGTGTCCTCATGGGGAGTTGTAAGCATATCCCAAAACTTTGATTTTGGAGTTCCTCCAAAAATATCATCTTCATCTTCTAATAGTGCTGCATATTTACTCATCTGTTTTCCTTTACTTTTATTTCTCTAAAAGGTGACATATCTCACCACCACTTTTATGGTCTATTGGGGCTTTTTTACCCTCTAACTCTTTAGCACTTTTTATAGCTAAATATACAAATTTTTTAGCTATTTTTACAGCCTCTTGCAAAGATTTACCCAAAGCTAAATTTGCCGCAATTGCACTTGAGAAACTACACCCAGAACCAGAGGTAGAACTTGTTTCTCTGTAGGGTGTATCAAACACAAACATCTCTCTACCAATATAGAGATTATCAACACTTCTTTTGTGTAGATTAATATCTTGTACATGGTTTTTTATAACAACTGCAGATGGTGCTTCAAGAATTGCTTTTAAGCTAATAGAGTTACCAAACTCATAAGCAAATAGCTCTTTTGCTTCATGCAGGTTAAGAGTTGTAAGAGTACAATATGGAAGTAATGATTTAATGTTTTCTACATTCGATGTTGCTATGAAAACAGGATCAAATACAATAGGTATATCCAAATCTTTTATAAACTCTCTTACAACATCTATAATATCGTTGGAATAAAGCGTACCAATCTTTATAGCACTCACCTCAAAATCTTCAAATACAGCTTCGAGTTGCTCTTTTACAAAGCTAGGCTCCACTTCACTAATTGCACGAACAGAGCTTGAGTTTTGAGCCGTTAGAACTGTGACAACACTACAACCAAAAACACCAAACGCTTCAAAAGTTTTTAAATCAGCCCCAATACCACTCACACCACTGCTATCACTTGCTGATATACTTAAAACTACTTTCATAAGTCCCCTTTTGTATTTTATTTTGCCAGCATTTTATCTCTAATATTGATTTGTTTGTATTGTATTTTTGTTGGTTGATTAATTTTGAATAAATAAGATATAATTATCCTATATTAAAAAAGGATATTATTATGCTTCAACTTGGTATATCAGATATTAGCAAAAACCCATCACTTATAGATTCAGTTGATGATTTAGTACAAATTCTTAACAAAAAAACTAAAGAGGTTAAAGGAGTTTTTATCCCTAAAGAACTTCTTTGTAATTTTGAAACTATTTTTAAAGAGATAGAGTATAAAAAGTTTGTACAAAGAAATAAATCTCTTCAAAATTCATCAAATGAAGATGATTCACTTTTAGATGGGCTAGATGATGAATATTAAAAAAGGTGAAATTTACCTTGCAAATCTAGGTGATGTTAAATGTGCAGATATTGGAAAAATCAGACCTGTTCTCATATTTCAAAATGATAATTTAAATAGAATGATAAGTGATAAACTTTATAATGATGTTGTCATAATCCCACTTAGTTCACAAATCAAAGAGAGTGATTTTACATCAATACTAAAAAAGAGAGATTCTCTAAAAAAAGATAGTACTATTTTATGTAATACAATAAAGATGATTCATCAAAAAAGAATTATTATTGAAGATGGTGTTTTAACAAAACTTACAAAACAAGAGATGAACGATATTGAAAAAAAAGTGCTTTTAGTTCTTGATATTTTGAAATAGTCAATATTTTAAACCGACATATTTCCACTACGAAATTTTCACTTTTATCTATAGAATCTCTATAAAAAAAAGGGATTATTATGTTCACAACAACTCTAACTTTAGATAAATCGTGTCACTCTCAACCAAGGTTAACTGCACTACTGAGTGTGGCAGATAACTTTATGCCTTTATCGTGGCATATGCCTATCTCAAAATCTCCACTTCGTTATGCTGTATGTGTAAGAGATGAGAATAAATCGTACGATTTACTTCATATAAACCAGCAATTTGCACTCAATTTTTTAGATATATCTTACTTAGAAGCGTATGAAAAAAGTGGTAATACTCATGGTGGAGATAAGTTCTCTTTAACAAATCTCACACGAAAAAAAGCACAGAGTATCAATGCTACTCTTATAGAAGAATCGTATATGATTTATGAGTGTAAAGTTATAGATATACTCAACTATGGTGACCATGATATTTTTATATCTGAGATAAACCTCATACATAATAAAAAAGTTGATAGTGTAAAACCAGCACTTTTTTTAGGGCATGGTTTTTATGAAACTATTTCAGAGAATCCTCAACGAGTTCAAAGATAAATCTATGCTAATATCTCTTCCATGTTAACATTATCAGCAATATCATCGACAAGTTTATCCATTAAATCAAATAGTTGATTTGAATGCTCTTCTGCTTCTTTAAACTTTTGCATAATCTCTCTTTCTGCTTTTTCTTTAGTCATACATCCACCAGAAAGAGAGCACTCTAGGCTATCATTTATAAGAGTATGAAACGCTTCATGATGTGATTCCATATCTCTATAAAGACTATTTGAACCAAAAAGCCTTTGTCCAGTTCCATAGTACCATTGACCAAATCCACACTGTTTAGAATCTTTTTTAAGTTCATCTGTTACAGTACCATTTACCACAGCAGAATAAGCATTTGATTTAAAAAGAATATGGTGAATCTTGTAAGTAGATAAAAAGAGTGCAAAACTACTTTGATTAGATTGCTGTGATGTTGATTTCATATCTGTAGTTAATGTTCCCATAGTATGGGAAAAATTATTCATCGTATCACTTGCATTATTTGCAATAGTACTCATATTTGAAGCGTTATCAGATATGCCACTTGATTGTTGCTGTAAGTTTTGAATAGTGATACTAATCTCACCTGTTGCCTTACCAGTTCTCTCTGCAAGTTTACGAACCTCATCTGCAACAACAGCAAAACCACGCCCATGCTCACCAGCTCTTGCTGCTTCAATTGCAGCATTAAGTGCAAGTAGATTTGTTTGGTCTGAAATATCTTTAATAAGATTTACAACTGTTGTAATCTCATTTACATTAGAATCCATCTGCTCTATAGCTTGAACTGTATCAGTTACTAACTCACTCAAATTTGAAATCTCTGTTGTAGTAGCTTCAACCGCTCCATAGGTCTCCTCTGCAGATACAGAAGCATTTGATGTAAGTTTTGTTACCTCTGAAAATGCGTGTTCAGTTTTTTGAATATCTGCTGTTATGAGGTCTAAATTACCTTTCATTCCACCATTAAGGGTACTAAATGATGTTGATAATTGACCCATAAGTTTATACCGTTCATTTGCTTTCATAGAAGAAACTGCCTCACCTATCGCCTGAGCTGTCTCTTTAAATTCACCATGTAAACCCTGAGGAAACATACTTCTATACATCTGCCCTTCGCTAACAGCTTTTATAGTATTACGAGTTTCTCTTAATATAATCTCCATCTGATCTAGTGAATTGTTAATATCCCACGCTATGCTTTCTATAGCAGTTGTATTATTTTCTAAAATTACTCGAGAAGATAATTTACCATTTTTCACATCTTTAAGTACATTTGAAATTTGCTGTATCAGTTCTGCTTCGTTATTTTTATTGTTACCTATATTAGAGAAAAAGCTCATATTCTAGCTCCTTTTTGAAGATTTATTACAAACTCATCGTATGATATTTTTTTAGATTGAAGTAAGTTATCTAAGATTTTTTTTGAGGCATCTATGCCACCTCTATTTTCAGCTTCAAGTAAAGTTTTATAAATAGGCTCAATAATATCAATAGCACTTTGGGGAGCTTTTCTTCTTACTGAGGTGTAACTAATAATAGTACCATTAGAGTTTAAATCAGCTGTTATATATGCAAAAACCCAATAGAATCCACCATCACTACAAAGATTCTTTACAAATCCAAAAAATTCTTTTTTATTTTCTATGAGATTCCACGCTAGTTTAAATGCAAGTTTTGGCATTTGAGGATGCCTTATGAGATTATGGTTTGCACCAATAATATCTGAGGCAGGATAACCTGCCATTTGAGTAAATATCTCATTACAGTAGATAATTTTACCTTTTGTGTCTGTTTTAGATACTATAAAATCATTATCACCCAGTTTTTTTTCATTATTATTAGGACGCGATGGGGCATCTTTTTTAGATAAAGTTTTTTTAGACATATTCAAGCCTTTATAATATAAATTTATATTTAAGTTATTATATCTTTTATAGCTTGGTAAAGATTGATTTTTACTACAAAGTCTCTAAAAAATCTTAAATTATTACATACCTGGGATTCTAGGTATTTTTCCAAGTTTAGAATAACGGCAATAACTTCCCCAAGCTTTTTTCATCCAATGACCAACAAGTGGCATAGGGAACATAAAAGCTTTTTTCTCATCCCTATACACAAAAGCCGCACCATCTCCACTATCCATCACACATAAAATATTAAGATGCTCATAGTAGCCTTTAAAATCATTAGTTTTATTCTCTTTTTGAGTAATATTGTGTGCTACATTTCTTGCCATCACCTCGGCAATATGCCCCTGTTTTGCTCTCCACTCATACCCTTCCAAAGATGCAATATCACCAATTGCATAAATATTAGTAGGCATTGTAGAATCATCAAAAACTACATTAGAAAAATCATCAGTTTTTATGAAACCTGCAGGGTTTAGTGGTAAGTCAGATTCTTTTGCAACACTATGACCATCCCCAGCTGGTATAAACATAGTAAAATCAGATTCTATTGATGAATCATCTTCAAAAATGATTCCATCTTTTTCAAAGGATTTTATTTTTTTACCAAAATGTTTTTTTATATCTAATTTATTAAAAAACATATCCATCATTTTTAATGCTGAGGGACCCATCCTTTTTCCAGGCTCTGCCATCGGTGCAAAAAAAGTTAATTCAAAATTATCTCTAATACCTTTTTTTTGAAGTAAATTATGTATGTTAAATAAAAGTTCAAACCCAGGACCACCACGAACAGCTGATGTATCGTTAGGATTACCCCCAAAACCAAAACATATTTTTCCACCACCTAAACTTATAAGCTTGTTTATTTGGTGTCTAATTAAGAGTGATTGTTCTGGTGCTCCACAGATTGATAAAGTGTTTTCTATCCCTTTATGCTTCATTTTTGAAGAGCCCATCGCTATAACTAAGTAATCATAATCTGAGATTTTTCCACTATTTTTAAGTGTGACACAACTCTCTTTAGCAGAGATATTTTCAACACTATCTATTATTAAATTAAAATTATGAGAATCACGAAGTTGCTTCATATCTACACAAACATCATCAAAACTACACTCATTAGTAGGAATCCAAATTGAGGTAGGATATATATAAAAGTAGTCTCTTTCACTCACAAGTGTAACATCATAATTTTCTTTTTTTAAAAAAATTGCAGCTTCTACACCAGCAAAACCACCACCTAAAACAAGAACTTTTTTCATCGAGAGTACCCTTTTTGTTTACAAATTGAATGAAAAATACTACATTAAATGATGTTAAAACCTACTAAAACATATACTTTTATCGTCATTTATTTTTTATTTATAAAATAGACTGCTATTAAACTTATAATTCCACCAATTATTATGTGTAAGGGCATCGGTTCATCTAAAATAAGCCATGCAATAATGAGAGCAAATATTGGAACTAAAAACATATATGAACTCGTAACTTCACTCCCAAGTTTTCCTGAAACCATAAAATAAATAGTAGTAGCAATAGTTTGACCAAACACACTTAAATATATAAGAGCTATCCAAAACTCTACATTTTGCTCAAACACAGCCAAAAGATTGATTCCACTCATAAGAGCATACGCTAATGAGATAAAAGTAGCAACTAAAGAGATTATAAAACTGTAATGTATAGGGTGGATATGTTTATTTGAGTATTGGGATAAAAGTGTCACCCCTGCCCATATAATGGCACAAAGCAAAAAATAGATATTTGCACTATTAAAAAATAGATTCAAATCATTGATTTCTAACATGATAGTTGCACCAATTAATCCAAGAACAATCCCTAAATACTGAAACTTTTGGAGATTCTTTTGAAAAATAATTGCTACTAATAAAAAAGTCATTATTGGTGTGAGTGTTGTGATTATAACACCCCCTCCACCAGCAAGTCCATACTTAATTCCAAAAAATGCAGAAATCATAAATGCTATGTTTAAAACAGAACTTCCTGCAATATATTTGAGATTTGAACGGTTTATAACTATGGGGGTTTTAAAAAGAAAAAATATTGGTATAAAAGAGAGACTCATAATAAAAAATCTCCAAAATACTATAATCTCTACTGAGAGTTCAGGGGTTAGAATCTTTAAAGCACTCCAACCACCACCCCATAGAATCATAGAGAGTATAAGTAGATATTTATATGAAGAATCTCTCACTTATGTTATTCAGTTCTTGTTGTGATGTCGATACCTTTCTCTTTAAGAAGGTAACCTAACTCAACAACTCTATTTTTATACTTCTCAGATTCTATGAATCCTGCATAAGCATCTAACTCTTTTTCTTGAACTCTTTGAGCAATTGTGTCTATGTTTAAAAGTACCTCTTGTAATTCTGATTCTAAGTCTTCAACTGTTGTTTGCATTGTGTTCCTTTTAAATTTGATAAATTATAAAGAAATATATCATAAATGTCAATTTTCTATGAGTTTCTCATTGGAGTGTTAAATATTATTTACGATATAATTCGTATAATATTTTAAACTAGGAATTTTCATGCAATTCTCTGCACCACTTAAATCAAACTCTAAAAAAATCATGTTACTAGGTTCTGGCGAACTAGGAAAAGAAGTTATCATTGAAGCTCAAAGATTAGGTCTTGAGACTATCGCTGTTGATAGATACGAAAACGCTCCAGCTCATCATGTAGCACACCGTGCGTATGTTGTAAATATGCAAGATAAAGATGCTATATTAGAGATTATTCGTCGTGAAAAACCTGATTATATTTTACCTGAGATTGAAGCTATCTCAATTGACGCTTTATTTGAAGCTGAGAAAGAGGGTTTTAATGTGATTCCTAATGCTGATGCAGTTAGCAAAACTATGAACCGTAAAAATATCCGTACATTTGCAGCCGAAGAGTTAGGATTAAAAACTGGTCCTTATAAGTTTGTAACTACAGAAGAAGGGATGCTTGAAGCTGCTCGTGAATTAGGATTCCCTTGTGTTATCAAACCAGTAATGAGTTCATCTGGTCATGGTCAATCAGTTGCAAGAAGTGAAGAGGATATTCCTAAGTCGTGGGAGATGGCTAAAGAGGCTCGTGGTGATGCGAGTGAATTAATCGTTGAAGCCTTTGTTGATTTTGATTATGAGATCACTATGCTTACAGCTAGAAATGGTAACGAGACTGTTTATTGTGAGCCTATTGGGCATGAGCAAAGAGATGGTGATTATGTATTTTCTTGGCAACCGATGCAGATGAGTGAAGTGGCAAAGAAAAAATCTCAAGAGATGGCTAAAACTATCACTGATGGTCTTGGTGGTAGAGGTCTTTTTGGTGTTGAGCTATTTGTTAAAGGTGATGAAGTGTATTTCTCAGAGGTTTCACCTCGTCCACACGATACTGGAATGGTAACACTTATCACTCAGTCACAAAGTGAATTTGCATTGCATCTAAGAGCAGTTCTTGGTCTTCCATTAGGTTTTACTTTTTATGGTGCTGGTGCATCTGCTGCATTTAAATCAGAGGCGCATAACTACGCACCAGTTGTAGATATAGATGATTCTCTATTTACTGACAACTCTTTTGTAAGAGTATTCTCAAAGCCAGAAGCTCACAAAGGAAGAAGACTCGCAGTTGCACTTGTTTTTGATGAAGTTGAAAAAGCTTTAGAGAAATCAAGAGAGTTGATTACTAAGATTAAAGATGTTTAAACACTAAGGAGTTTATCATGGGTGCTGAAGATTATGGGGAACATTATACTTATAGTGATTATGAAAACTGGGAAGGCGATTGGGAAATTATAAATGGTTTTCCTTATGCTATGAGTCCTAAACCTATTATCAGACATCAACAAGTTTCTGGAAATATTTATTTTGAATTAAAATTAAAAAACAACTGTCCTAAATGTTTATTAGCACAAGAGATAGATTATAAGGTATCTAATGACACAGTAGTCTCACCTGATGTTTTAGTAGCTTGTGGTGATGATTTAGGGGACAAATACCTTAAAAAAACTCCAAATATAGTGTTTGAGATTCTTAGCCCATCTACGCAAAGAAAAGATAGAAATGAGAAATTTCACCTTTATGAGAATGAGGGGATTACATATTATATTATCGTAGATTCTCAGATGAAAATAGCTGAGATTTATCTACTTAAAAATGGTAAATATATGTTAGATAAAAAAATAAGTGATGCAAAATATCTGTTTAATATAGATGATTGTAAGATAGAGTTTGAATTTGAAAATATTTGGGCTTAAATAAGGAAAAAATTTGAAGATAGTTTTACTAGATGCTCTTACTTTTGGAGAGACTGATTTAAGTGCTTTTGATTCTTTAGGTGAGGTTGTAGTATATCAAACCACTTCATCAGAACAAACACAAACAAGAATTGCTGATGCTGATGTTGTAGTGACTAATAAAGTTCTTATAACTGATACACACATGAATAATACCCCCTCGTTAAAACTGATTTGTGTAGCAGCGACAGGGATGAATAATGTAGATTTAGAATCTGCAAAACATAAGAATATTGCAGTAAAAAATGTTGCTGGATACTCAACAGATTCTGTAATCCAGCACACATTTTCTCTGCTATTTTATCTTATGGGGCACTCCCGTTATTATGATGAGTATGTCAAAGATGGAAGCTATTCAAGAAGTGCTATTTTTACAGATGTAAGTAAACCATTTTTTGAGATAAAAGGTAAAAAATGGGGAATCATTGGTCTTGGTGCAATTGGGCGTGGTGTTGCAAATATTGCAGATACTTTTGGTGCTAATGTATCTTATTACTCTACAAGTGGAGCAAACTCTACAGATGATTATTTACAAGAGAATCTTGATGCAATTTTAAGTTCTTGTGACATCATCTCTATCCATGCACCATTAAATGATAAAACAAATAACCTTTTAAATTATAAAGAGCTCTCAACTTGTAAAGATGGAGCTATTATTTTAAATCTTGGTCGGGGTGGAATTATCAATGAGGATGCAGTTGCAAAAATTATTGATGAAAAGAATCTTTATTTTGGTTTGGATGTGTTAAGTAAAGAGCCTATGAGAGAGAATCATCCTCTTTTATCTGTAAAAAATAAAGAGAATCTCTACATAACTCCACACATCGCTTGGACATCTGTAGAGGCTAGAGATAAACTAATAGCTTGTGTAGTTGAGAATATCGCAACACTAAAGTAGATTTAACTTAAAAAAGGTATTTATTATGAGTAAAAAAATAGTCGAATTAAAAGAGTTTTCAAGTTTTTTAAGAATACACAGAAATAACATTATAGATAGATGGCTTATTTCTGAGAGTGTTAATGATATTTTTGTAAAGCACTCTATGTATATATCTGAAACAAATAAAAAAGTGTTTTATGATTTTTTTGATTGTTTTATAAGTGTGATGCAATGGGAATTAACTATTGCAGAGTGTCCTATAAAAATGAAATTTTTACAACTATTAAATACCAATATGTTCACAACATTTGAACTTTTTAATATGTTCATTGCTCTTAAAAATGTGATTGCAGATTTCTTTTATGAAGAGCAATTTTTATCGTTTGGATTAATCAAAGATTTGGAAGAGATATCTTTACTGATTGCTCGTGATCTCTCAGAGGTGTATGAGCAGATTCAAAGAGATGAGATAAACTTTACAAACGAACATTCAAATTTACTTAATGAGTACAAAAAAGCTGTTGATATAAGTAATATTGTCTCAAAATCTAATACAAAAGGTGTTATAACCTATGTAAATGATAAATTCTGTACACTAAGTGGTTATAGTAAATCAGAACTTATAGGTAAACCTCACTCCATTGTTCGCCATCCAATGATGCCTAGTAGTGTGTTTAAAGAACTTTGGGACACAATAAAATCTAAAAGAGCGTGGAGAGGAATTATCACCAACCTGCGAAAAGATGGAAAAAAATATGTGGTTAATTCTACTGTAATTCCTATTTTAGATATAGATGGTGATATTGTGGAGTATATCGCGATTAGACATGATGTTACCGAGTTTGAAGAGACAAAAGAACAACTGAGTACTCTTAATATGGCTATGAAAAATAAGGTTGATGAACTCTACAATATGACAGCTTCACTAGAAGAGGAAGCTTCAATTGATAGCCTAACAGGTGCTTTTAATCGTTCTAAATTTGAGAAATTTTTTGGTTATGAGATTGAAAAATCTCAAGTAAATAAAAATACTCTCTCTATGATTATCCTCGATATTGATCATTTTAAGCTTGTTAACGATACTTATGGCCACCATGTTGGTGATGAAGTTCTAAAAGAGTTATCAGCTGTAGTCGCAAAAAATTTAAAAAGAGTTGATATATTTGCTAGATGGGGTGGAGAGGAGTTTGTGATACTTCTTCCAGGAACTACAGTTGAGGGTGCAAAAGTACTGGCAGAAAAACTAAGAAAACTTATCGAAGAGACTAAATTTTCTGTTGCGGGTAAACTCACATCAAGTTTTGGTATAGGTTTACACAACAAACAAGAGAGTAAAGAAGATTTTTTTCAAAGAGTAGATCAACTTCTCTATCAAGCCAAAAAAGCAGGACGAAATAGAGTTGTATCTGATTCTTAAGCTAAGAGTTTATCATCGCTGAATTAGCACTTTTTTTATCTGCATTCTTAGCAGCTACTATTTTTCCTTTTAGCTCAGAGCTTGCATTTTTAGTAGCATTAGAAAATGGGATGGCTAAATATACAGCACTTAGTGTCGCATCTTTAGGCAATATCCTTGCAATAATAGTGAATTACTGGTTTGGTTATTGGCTTTATGACAAAACAAAAACTAAACTTCATAGTTCTAAGGTTGGAAAAAAATCTTTAGATATTGGACATAAATATGGTTATGCAGCTTTAGCTTTTTCATGGCTTCCTGTAATTGGAGACCCACTTACATTAGTTGCTGGTGTTGTTCGACTTAACTTTGTTTTGTTTGTTGTTATTGCTGGATTATTGAGAGTTATGAGATATTACTTTTTGACATTTATACTATAAACAAGCCCTTATGTACAAAAAGTACATAAGAAAATTGATTAGAAACGAACCATTACACCCGCATATACACCCTCAAAATCGCTAACCATATTGATATCAAAAAGTTCTGCTGTGTCTATTTTTTGTACTCTATAACCAAGCTCGATTCCTGGTTCTATAACTGGAAAGCTTGTAAAAGTATAATCAAGTTTTACTCTCGCATCATAAATCAAATTATCACTATACTCTATATATTTTACATCAGCTTCAGCTGCAAGACCTGAGAGAGGTAATTGAAATCTTGTTCTTACATATGCCAAAGGAAAAACTGCAGAATCTGTCTGAGCAGAGACCATACCAATCATTGAATCTTCCATTGAAGCATTAAATACTTTCAAATCAAGACCAACATCAAGTGTCATCCAAAATGTATTATCTATTAAATTATAATAAGGGATTACATCATACTGCGTTAAACTCATAGCTCCAGCAACATTACCTACAGAAGTGTTTGCATACTCAACTCTTATGTTCGGTACAACAGGAACAGGATGCTTTACTAATGCCCAAGCATACGCTTCAGTTTGCTCACTTTGACCAACTACATCAACCATACCAACTTCACCACTAGGTGTATGACTCCACGCACCGGCACCTATTTCAACTCTTGCTATATCTGCACTGAGTGTTGAAGCTAAAATAGCTCCACCTATTAAAGTTTTTAAAATTTTTTGCATAGTAAAACTCCATGTTTTTATATCTAATTGTAGCAAAATGATTGATGGTAAATACTTAAAAATTATCTGAAATTAGGAGAAACCCAAGAGAAAAAACTTGGGTTTAAGGGAGAAATAAAATGAGCTTTTAAGCTCATTAAGAGTTTTTAAATTGCTTTAATTAAAGGTCTAGCTTACTGCAGCGATTGCAGCATCGTAGTTAGGCTCTTCAGTAATTTCTGGAACGATCTCTTTGTAAGTTACAACACCCTCTTCGTTAACTGCGAAGATTGCTCTACAAGTAACACCAGCAAGAACAGAACCACCTAAAAGTACTCCATAAGCGTTAGCGAAATCTTTGTTTCTGAAGTCAGAAGTAACAGTTAAGTCATTGATTCCCTCAGCTTGACAAAATCTACCAGCAGCAAATGGAAGGTCAAGAGAAACGATAGTAGCAGTAACATCACCAAGTGAAGCAGCTTTAGCATTGAAGTTACGAGTTTCAGTAGCACATACACCTGTATCTAAAGAAGGAACAACAATAATAAGTTGTTTTTTACCAGTAGCTCCACCAACAACAACATCACCAAGACCGTCTGAGTTTACAACTGTAACTGATGGTGCTTTATCACCTACATTTACTTCATTTCCTAATAATTCTACGTCTGTACCTTTAAATTTAGTAGTTGCCATTTTGGCTCCTTAATTTTATTTTTAACGCTTTATGCGTTTGTTGAGAGAAGTATATTTTAAATCGGATAAAACTACTCTTATTTAGATAAAAACTGTTTTTGTATAAGTTATACTTAAGTTTAAAGCTTGCTTCTTGGAGCAATATCTAAATCTGACAAAGAGCTAAACATCTCTTTTTCATACATCTCAACGGCTACTCTCCCTATCATAGCAGCATTATCTGAGCAGTATTTCAGTTCACTCAAAAGTAACTCAGCCTTATGTGGTTTTAAAAGCTCCTCAATCTGTGAACGCAAATAAAGATTAGCACTCGCCCCACCAACAATAGCAAATGTTTTGGGCTGTACAGTTTTAAAATACTTCTTGAGTTTCTGCGTCAAATGTGCCGTAGCAATATGCTCAAAAGATGCAGCAATATCATTATATTCCTCTTGAGGAGTTTTCTCTATAGCTAATCTCACAGCATTTTTAAGCCCTGAATAGGAAAAGGCAATAAGTGGCGATTGAGAGAGGGGAATCGTAAAATTAAACTTTTTTCTGTCCCCATCTTTTGCCAACTCTTGAATCAATGGACCACCCGGATACCCAAGCCCCATCATTTTTGCCACCTTATCAAAACTCTCACCAAAAGAATCATCCATACTTTTAGCAACAGTCTCTATCTCCGTTAAGCTTTTTACTTCCATCACCTGTGTATGTCCACCAGATACCAGCAAAACAGTTAAAGGAAAAACTGTCTCTTTTTCTATAAATAAAGAGTAAATATGCCCAATAAGATGATTCACCCCAATAAGAGGGATACCAAGTGCCACAGCCACAGCCTTTGCCATAGTTACACCCTCCACAAGAGTAACTGCTAAACCCGGAGTTGAAGTAACTGCAACTGCTTTTAAATCTTTAAAATAAGGCTCACACTCCTCCAAAATTTTTGGAAGTGCCTCAGCATGAAGCCGTGCAGCCAACTCTGGTACTACGCCACCATATACAGAGTGTTCCAACTCTTGACTTATTTTTTTATGAAACAAAAGTTTCTTTGTTTTTATCTCTGTAATTGAGATTGCAGAATCATCACAGCTGCTTTCTATACTTAGTATCATATACTTTTTCTAACCTCTCTATCTATCTCAAAAACATCATCAACACTTTGAGGTTCCCTATCAAACTTATTATATGCTTCTATAATAGTTTTAGAAATATCCATAAAGCCTATCTCTTTGTTTATAAATTTCTCAATCGCTACTTCATTTGCAGCATTAACTACAACACCTCGGTTTGGATTGTTGAGCAAATCTTCTTTTATTTCCCAAATTGGGTAACGGATAGGGTCAATCTCTCTAAACTCTAAACTCCCAACTTGTAGTAAATCTACATGATTCAATATATTTTCATCCATTTTAGATTCAAGTGCGAATGCTATAGGGAGTTGCATACTTGCGTTTGCAAAATGTGCAGTGGTTGAGCCATCTTTGAAATCTATAAGAGCGTGAATGAGAGATTTTGTTTCTATAATAGCATCGTATTGACCCTCACCAAATAACCATCTAGCTTCTAAGAGTTCAAACATTTTGTTGACCATAGTTGCTGAATCTATTGTGATTTTTTGACCCATTGACCAGTTTGGATGTTTTTGTGTGTCGGCTAGGGTTGCGTTTTGAAGTTTATCTATATCCCAATCTCTAAATGCTCCACCACTTGCAGTGATTGTCATTTTAGAGATAGACCTCTCTTGCATCAAATACCATAATCCAAAGTGTTCAGAATCTATGGGTTGAATCTTACTTATATCTATAAAATTACCACACGCTACTAAAGATTCTTTGTTCGCTAAGGCTACTTTTTTGCCGCACTCTATCGCTTTGAGTGTTGGGCGAAGTCCTAAGAATCCTACGAGTGCATTTACTACCAAATCACTCTTAGAATCTTCTATCACCCTAAGGATAGATTCTTCTCCAAATAAAACATTATTATGATTTACTTTAAGAACATCTGCTTTTTGAGCTACAACTACAATATGTGGGGAGTGTGTAAGAATCTGTTTATTTAAAAGTTCTATATTTTTTCCAGCTACTAAAACCTCAACATCTATGTTAAACTTTGTAGCAATTTCAAGAGTATTTACACCTATAGAACCTGTAGAGCCTAAGAGTACCAAACTATACTAGCCCTCTAAGAAGTACAAGCATCACAATAGCACCAAAGAGATAACCATCTATTCTATCAAGAACACCACCGTGACCGGGAAGTAGATTTCCACTATCTTTTACCCCTGCACTTCGTTTGAGTGAACTCTCAAACAAGTCACCAAATATAGAACTCACAGCCACACCAAAAGAGATAAGAAATGCAATATCAAGGTCAACAATAGTTAGCCCCATAAACATCCCAGAGAATGTTGCTACAGCGATTCCACCTACTACACCCTCCATAGTTTTGTTAGGGCTTGTTGGGCTAAACTGTGTTTTTCCTATACTTTTACCCACTGCATACGCACCTACATCAGTCATTGCTACTGTGATTAAAAGCCATAAAAGTGAAGTTACACCATACTCTTGGTACATAGTAAAAATAAAAAGCATCCCAGCAGTTGGATAGATAAAAGGGAGGAAGTTTTTCCATGATATATCTCTATCATAAGCCACAGCACTTGCGTATGCAACACCTGCTAAAACAAAAAGGTCATCACCATAAGGGTAAACTCCAGCAATAAGCCATAAAATAGAAGCTGCTACTAAAAGGGTGTTGTTTTGTTCTATCTCAAAAAGTTTAAGAGCCTCTTTAAAAGCTAAAAGATAAATAGCTCCAAAAACTGCCCACATCACAAAGAAATTATCAATGATTCCTATGATTAAAAGTGCAACAACTAAGGCTACCCCTGTAATAATTCGCTCTTTATGCTCACCAAATAGATCCATCTAACTTCCTTTATTCTAATTAATAAAATTATATCTTAAAGAAACAAAAATTTTAATT
>Ga0193965_1000261_pt1 | contig 18293 bp, 14 predicted proteins | sample FB_8_MG_FD_140330 | JGI IMG/M metagenome (GOLD analysis project Ga0193965, IMG submission 140330) | Microbial mat bacterial communities from the Broadkill River, Lewes, Delaware, United States - FB_8_MG | ecosystem: Environmental > Aquatic > Freshwater > River > Microbial mats | place: USA... | reverse complement strand
GTAGTTGTTGGAAGTATTGAAGAGATTAGATGGGTTGAAGTTAATTAATTAGTTGAAAGGGATTTTAATATCCCTTTTGAATTTTTATAAAAAATCAACCTATAACTTCTAAATTTTTAAAGTATCTTTGTTTTTTGTTATCAAAAAAACTCATTTTTAAATCTTCCATATTTGGTACTCTTTTCATATATCTAAAAAGTTTAAAAAACCTTATTTTTCCGTATGGAGAGATTTGATTATTTTCACAAAAATCTAAATAATATTCATATAGTTTTATTGTAGGTAGTCGTTCACCATCACTTTTTACTACACAATTTTCAATAAAATACTCTGTTGTTTTTGTCTCTATTTTTTGAGATTTTTTATAATTCAAATCAGGAATTATTTTTGAATAAAGCTCTTTTATAGACTCTCTTCCGTATAAATTTTCTAGTTTATTCATCACACTACCATTCAATAGATATTTAGGGTCAAAATCTTGTCTGTTTTTCTCTACTAGGTCAAGAATAGATTTTACTTTTGGTGCAAATTTCTTTGATACTATCGCTTGGTGATGAGCTACAAAATTTTCATCATAGCTATCTGATTTAATTTGATTTACTTTTGGTTTACAAACTACTAAATTTGAAAGATAATCTTGCCCACCTTTTGATTTTGGTAAAATATGGTCAATATGAAAATGACTCTTTGAAAGGTTCTCATTTGTATAGTAGCACTTGCCATCAAATGCAATAAAAAAGGCTTCTCTAACTTTTGATTCATTTAAATTTACAACTTTTTCATCTAAAGTTTGATTGTGAATAAACTCTCGCATTTTGAAAAACTCTTTTTCAACTTTGATAAAATAGTTTCTAACCTCTTTACCTTTAGCAGTTCCACTCATCATAGCAATCTCTTTTGCTGTATCAAGTGTTAAGTAATATTCTATTGATGGTCGCCCACCGTTGGGGTTTTTCCCTTTTTGGTGAAAAACTAAATAATCTATATTTTCATCAAATAAACCTCTTTTTATTTGAACAGTTATCCAATCTGTAAACTTTTTATTTACTCCTAAACTTTTCCATAATTCCCTTGCACTTGTACTATTTGTTTTTTCATTTTGAAATTCTTTAACTTCAATTTTAATTAACTCTTGCATTATTTAACCTTTTTAATATTAATATACTGTAATTATTACAGTAATTTACTTGAAATAAACTGAAATTATTACAGTATGATTAAAATTATGCTTTTTTTGTTATAATTTGTCTATGAAAATACAAGAAATAATAAAAGCATTTGATGTTAGTGAAAAAACTGTACATAATTGGAAAAATTCGAATACAGGTCGTAAATTTTTATATGAAGTTTTAAAAAGGTTGCCTGATGATTTTATAAAAGATGTTAAACAACAGATTGAAGAAGAAGAGAAACTAAAAGAGAGTTTAAACGATATTAAAGATAAGTGATGTGAAAAATCTCAAATGAAATATCAAAGTGAAAGGATAAAAAAGAGAAGTAGATATATTATAAAAACATATAATAAAGGGGATTCTTAACATACAATAGCTAAAATTTTAAATAAAACTATATTTACTAAAATAAGATAGATATAGTTTATAAATAAATTGGGGTTCACAATGTCAGAAAAACAAGATAAAATAATAGAGATAGATATAGAAAATATAGATACAAAAGCTATAAAAAAGCAAGAGATGTTTTTACAAAATAAAGCATTTGAAAAAGTCAAAAATATATTATATAAATCATCAAACAAAATAAAAACAAATGATATAGAAAGTTATAGAACCCATAATACAATTTTTGTAAATGGTAAAAGAGGTATGGGAAAAACTCAATTTATTTTAAGTATAGAAAATTATCTAAAAGATAATAATAAAAATTTAGCAAAGAAGTTTTATTTTTTTAATCCTATTGACCCAACTTTACTTCACGACAATGAAAGTTTTTTGACAATAATTGTAGCAAAAATTATGAATAATTTAGAAAAAAACTTAAAATTAAGAGAGCTAGATAATAATCAAAAAAAAGAGTTTTATGATATTTTGAGTGATTTAGCTGAAGCAATAGATGGGGTAATAAAAAATAGTGATAGAAAAACATCACTAGAGTATATAGCACAAGACCAAAGTAGCCTAAAGCTTAAGGAATATATGCATAATTTTTTTGAAAAAGTGGTAAATATACTAAATAAAAAAAAGCTTATTATTTTGATAGATGATGTAGATATGACTTTTGATAAAGGGTATGAGGTGCTTGAGGTGATAAGAAAATATCTATCTAGTCCATATACAATCCCTATAGTTACAGGGGATTTGGAGCTTTATAAATATATAGTATCAAGTGAATTAGGTAGTAAAAATAAGATAGATAAGTTTATGAGTAGTGAAGATAAATTAGATGTGTTTAATAAAGATAAATATAAAAACCTTATATCTAATACTGCTGAGGATTATTTAATAAAGGTATTTCCTCAAAATAGAAGAGTAGAATTATTAAGTTTATATGAAATAGATAAAGAAGATGAAAGCAATATTTTATTTAAATATAAAGATAAAAAATTAGAAATAGATAGTTTTTATAAAAAAGTAGAAGATGTTTATATTTTAGAGTCTTCAACAAATAGATTTATAAAAAATTTACTTTCAAATCAATTAAGAAGAATCGTACAGTTTTTAAATGGTGAATATAATAAAAAAGAGTTTTTCTTTAAAAATACAGTAGAAAGTATAGAGAATAAAAAAGAAAAATATAAAGAGAAAAAAAATAGAAAAGAGTATATTAAAAGTATAGAGAAAACTTACAGTTTAAATCTTTTAGAAGGTGTAGATACAGAAGAGAGATATATAGAAGAGGGATTAAAATATTCTAATAATAATGATTTTAATAAAGCTATTGAGCAGTTTAATAAAGTAATAAAATTAAATAACAAAAATGATAAAGTTTATTTTTACTTAGGTAATAGCTATGATAACTTAGGAAAACATGAAGAAGCTATAAAGAGTTATAAAAAAGCGATAGATATAAATCCAAATTATGATGATGCTTATTATAATATGGGAAATACTTATAATAATTTAAAGCAATATAAAGAAGCGATAGAGAGTTATAAAAAATCAATAGAGATAAATCCAAATAATGATAGTGCTTATAATAATATGGGAAGTGCTTATAATAATTTAAAGCAATATAAAGAAGCTATAGAGAGTTATAAAAAAGCGATAGATATAAATCCAAATAATGATAGTGCTTATAATAATATGGGAAGTGCTTATTTTATTATGGGAATAAAGTATGATATGTTAAAGCAATACAAAGAAGCTATAGAAAGTTATAAAAAAGCCATAGAGATAGATCCAAATTTTGATCTAGCTTATAGTAGAATGGGAACTACTTATGGTGAGTTAGAGCAATATAAAGAAGCTATAAAGAGTTATAAAAAAGCGATAGAGATAAATCCAAATGATTATCAAGCTTATACTAATATGGGATATACTTATAATAATTTAAAGCAATATAAAGAAGCTATAGAGAGTTGTAAAAAAGCGATAAAGATAAATCCAAATTATGATATGGCTTATTATAATATGGGAAATACTTATAATAATTTAGGAAAAAATGAAGAAGCGATAGAGAGTTATAAAAAATTAATAGAGATAAATCCAAATGGTTATATAGCTTATTTGAACCTTTTAGAAACTGATTTAATTTTAAATAATAAATTTACTGAAAATAATATAAAAAATAAATTTTTAGAAAATTTTAAAGAAAACAAAGAATCAATTAAAAAATATAAAATGTTAGAAATATTAGAAAATATAAATTCTAAAAGCAAAAATAAAATAGATGAATGGGTAAAAGAATATAAAGATATAAAAACCAATTGTAGTTTTGAAGAGCTTAGAGAGTGGGCAAATAAAAAAGAAAATAAAGAGGAAATTTTAGATTATATAGATATATTTGAAAGAAATATGTAGATGCTAAAAAATAATCTTTTAAATATACCTCAAATAGTACTTTTAAGAAGTGATAAAATATTTGATAAATTAATAAATGAGCTTTTGGGTACTAAGCTAAAAAAAGATAGTTTTGGAGAGTTTTTTGAAGGGGTTAGGGACTTTTATCCAAACTCTTATAGGTTAGATGAGCTTGAGCTTAGTGTATCTAGTAAAGAGATAAAAAAAAGTGGAGTAAAGGCAAACTTTGATTATAAAAGCTTTAGTGGGAGTGATTATGATTTTTGTTTTTTAGATGATATATTTGAACAATTTTTTAGTATAAGTGGAGATAAAGTTTATGCTAAGAATTTAGATGAATATCAAAAGATTATTACTAAAATAGCACCATCACAAATAGTAGGGTATAAACTAGCAAAATATTTAGAACTAAAAGAGCTAGAGCTTGTTGATTTAAAGAGGTTTGTTAGTAGGTATAGACCTTTAGGATTTGATGTAGATAAAAAAGATTATGCTGATAATCATATACATCTAAAAGGTGCTAGTTATAATGCTTTTAATATCTTTCACCTTTTTAGTAAGCCTACAAATAGTGCTTATTTCAAAAAAGAGTTTTTACAAAAAATTCCAAGGATAAATGAGTTTTCTTTTATAAATAATCATCAATACTCTATGGGGCAGATGGTTGAGATTGTAAAGCTTAGTTTAGAGTATATCTTTGGGTATATATTAGATGAAGAAGGGGATAAAAAAGATAAATATATAGAAGATATCCAAAAAATACTAGTATTAAATAAAAGGAAAAAAAAGTATAAATATACAATAGAAAATATTCTAAAAATGGAAAAGCTATTTCCTATTTATGGTAGTGATACCAAAGATACTATTTTAAGAGAGATTGTAAAACACTATAAAAAAGGGGAGTTCTCTCAGGCTTATCTTATGAAAAATCTATTGTTTTTTTATTTGTATAAAGAAGATGATAGTTTTTTAAAGAAGTTTATTAAGATATATTTTATAGGTAGTAATATCTTGCGTTCATATATGCTTATGTCACAAAATTTAGGCTTAGCTCATTTTAGTGAGTTTAGTGGCTCGTATATAAGGCAAGTAAATAGAAAAAATGCTGATAATATAGCTAGTGGGATTAGTAGTAGTGGTACAAAATATTTAAATGCAAAGTTAGATGTAAAAAGTGATAGTGATAATATAAAAGATGTTTTGGGTGATTTTAAAAATAGCTTTGATAAGAGTGATTTAGAATATAGTTTTTGTTTATCTACAAAAAAAGAGAAAAAAAAAGAGATACCTAATACACCAAGGTTTTATCTAAGAGCAAAAGAGATAAAAAAAGAGGCTTTAGGTTTAGATAGGTTTTTAAGAGATGTAAAATATAAAAATATAAATGAATTTAGTTATAAGCTAAAATACTCAAAAATAAAAGCATACGAAGATAGAGAAAATCTAAAAAATAAAAGCTTTGATTTAAGCTCTTATGTTGTAGCTATAGATAGTGTAGGGAAAGAGACACATACACCACCTGAAGTTTTTGCACCTTTTTTTAAATATATCAGAAAACAGCCAAAAAAATTAAAAAACAATATATTTAAAGAGCTTGTAAATTTTAAACATCATTCAAAAGTTTTAATAACTGCTCACGGTGGAGAGGATTTTAATCATATCATCACGGGTATTAGAAGAGTTGATGAGTGTGTTAGATTTTTTGGTATGGAGGATAAAGATAGAGTAGGTCATGCTTTGAGTTTAGGGATTGAGCCTAAGAGTTGGTATAATGGTATTAGTGAGCTTTTGATTTATAAGGGAGATTATTTTGATGATTTAGTTTGGTTAGTTTTTGAACTAAAAGAATTTTCTTGTGATTTGCCTATTGATAGGTATATAAAAAAGTATGAAGATAAAATATGGAAGCTTTTTAGAGATATTTATGGTGATATGGATTTAAAGCTTATAGACTTATATGAGGCTTGGGAGTATAGAGAAAATTGTGCAATAACATACTTTAGCGATAAACGAGATATAACTCTTTTTGATGAGTATTCAAATACAGTACTAAATAGTATTAAAAATCAAAATGCAAAAGAGATTTATGAAAAATATCAATTAAATCAACAAGTAAGAGAAAAATCAAAAGAGGTTATAAGAGTTGATATATCAGATGAAGAGTTAGAGATATTTGAGGCATTGCAAGATTATATGATAGATAGGTTAGCAAAAAAAGGGATAGTAATAGAAACAAACCCTTCATCAAATGTTTTTGTATCTAATATAAATGACTATGAGAATCATCCTATTTTTAGATTTTATCCACCAAAGGCTGAACTATTACAAAAAGGTGCTAGGTTTAACAAGTATGGACTTAGAGATGGTGATAGTCTAGTTACAATAAATAGTGATGACCCTGCTATTTTTGCAACTTCTTTACAAAATGAATATACTAATATAAAAAACATAGCAATAAAAAAGTATAATTGTACTTTAAAAGAGGCTAGTGATTGGGTTGATGATATTAGAGAGTTTGGAATAAAAATATTTAAGGATAGTTATGGAATCAGTTAATATAATTTTGAAACAGTTTGAAAGTTTTATAAAAAGAGCAGTTGTACCCTCTATTAGTTTTGTATTTATTTTTTTGGTTGTTGGTGTTGTATTTATCTATTTTGGTAGTATAGAGTATAAAGAGATATATCTTTTTGATATTTTAATAGAACTATTTAATTTTGATAATATTTTTTTATTAACTATATTACTTATTGGGCTTAGTTTTTTTTTAAGTATTTTAACACAAACTTTTTATGATAATTTTTTAAAAGGTAATTTTGACTATTTTTTTATAAAGAATGAGTTGTTAAAAAAATATAAAAAGCTTGTAGCAAGTGAGATTGTAAAACAAGATATCTTTAAAGATTTTGATAAAGAGAAGTTTACAGATTATGAGTTGTATCAAATAGTAGGAAGAGATACTGATACAAAAAGATATATAGATGATATAAAATCTATTGGAATATTTTTTATCTCTTTAGTTATCTCTATTTTTATTTGGAGCCTTTTATGTAATTTTTATTATGGTTTTTTTATATCTATTATTTTTTACATTATAGGTTTTTTTATAATAATAGCAAAATATAGAGCAAGAGCTATAAGAATATATATAAATTATCTATTAGAAAAAAAAGGTGAAAATGGAATTTAAAGAGATTAGATGGGTTGAAGTTAATTAATTAGTAGAACTCTTAGAAATTCCATTAAAGTACCTAGAAGCTCTTTTTTTATTTATCCAACTACAACTATAGATAATTATATATAAGCTCTTGTAGTGTCTAAAAAGTGGATTTAAAGTGCTATTGCGAATATATGAAAATCTATTGGTAAAAATCTGAAAGATGAAAATTTTGGATTTTAAGAAAAATTTATATGCGATTTTTTTAAAGTAAGAATTTCTAAGAGATTTTATCGATTTTGGAAAATTTGATTTTCCCTCTTATTATATTAATATTAAGGTAGTAGTAGTAGTAGGGGGCGTGAAAATGTGAATAACTCAATTTTTCCCCGTTGTTTACTGCTCTGGTGAGGGGTAAAAGATGTGAATAACTCGTGAATAACTATGTGAACAACTTTTAAATATGTGAAAAACTTTTTTTCTAAGAGCATTTTTTTTTGAGTTTGGCACATTTTTTAAAAGTTATTCACATTAAAAGTGGAAAGTTTTTCACATATTTCCATAATTATGGAAATTAAAGCCTAAAAAGACTTTACCTAAAGGCTTTTTAGACTACTCAATATGTGACAAAATCCCGACCAGATGTGAATAACTTTTTGAAAATAGCTAAAAAAAGGCTATAAATAACTAAAAACATTATAAAGTAGAACCTTAAAGTAGTTTTTTTGGAAAAAGATGTGAATAACTTTTTTCACTTGCTTTAAATAAAGGCTTTATAAGAGGTACCCTATGTGAATAACTTTTTTTTAAGTCAATATAAAGCTAAAATTAGAGAGTTTTCTTAAGAGTTTTTAGAAGTTTGGCACATTTTATGGAAAAAATAGTATTTTTTTGCAATATTTTAATAAAAATTTACCTCTTTTTTTCTTTTTAAAAAAAGTTTTTCACATGGTGTAGAGTTATTCACATAGGAAATATGATTTATTATAAAATTTCCATAATTATAGAAATTTAAAGGAGCTATTTGCTTTATATATTGAGTTAGTAGAGTTATTCAGATGTGAATAACTTTTATTTTGGACCTCTTTTATAGTTAAAAATAGAACTATTTTTAAGAGTTAGGCACATCTTTTTAAGAGTTAGGCACATCTATTATAAAAAAGTTTTTCACATGTGAAAAACTTTTGATTTTAGTTTATCATTATCACTATTTGGTTAAAATATTTATCAATAATAAAATGGAGATATAAATAAATATGCAAATAAAAATAAAAACATTATTAATGATAAGTATGCTAGGAATAATTATCGTTTATTATACTTTTTTACCTACTGATGAGATTTATAAAATTGTAACTGGTGAATATATTGTTGCATCTGTTGGAGCTATACTTATTGCTATTTTGAGTTATTTTAAATATAAATTAAAAGGTTTTAATATTATCTCTTATATTCCAAATACACATAGTGTAGATTTAAAATCCACTATTGCATTTTTTTTACTATTTCAAGCTATAGATTTTTATTATGAAGATGGATTTATAGGTATGATTTCACAATGGTTTATATATTGGATATTTGGGCTTATTGCTTGGGTTGTAACAATAAATATAAATTTATATAAAAACTATAGGTTTTATATAATGGAAAAGGTGTAATAGTATTGAAAAAAATTATTTTAATTTTTCTACCTTTATATATTTTTGCTTCACCTAAATGGTTTTATAATATTTCTCATAAAAACTATGAAATAATAGCTTATGGAGTAGATAAAGATTTACAAGTGGCTAGAGATGTTGCTAAATTAGAGATATCAAAACAGATAAATATAAATATATCTTCAAATTTAGATATAAATAAATCAATCAAAAATAATATATCAACAAGTTCAAATACTACACTTCAAGGTATAAAAATACTCAAAGAAGAACACAAAGATCTTATATGGTATCTATAACTTATAAACAAATACCACAGTTAATGGGTATGGATAATGGCAACATTAGATAGTAAAAAGGAAAATATATGCAAGTTAATTTAGAAAATATTGGTATTATAAAAAAAGCAAATATTATTATTGATGGCTTAACAGTTATTGCTGGACATAATGATACTGGAAAAAGTACAATTGGAAAAGTTTTATTTTCTATTATTAAATCAATTAGTAGATATAAAGAAGATTTAGAAGAAGATAAAGAAAAGAATATAAAACAATTAGTTGATAGAATATATTTTAATCTAAGAAAAAGAATTAATTTTACTGAAGATACTAATATAAAGGATATGTTTTATCCAGTTTCATTTATGGAAGATATTGCTAGAAATAATACAGAAGCAATTAATAGTAGAATTAATTTTTGTGATGATAATAATATTGGAAAAATAATATATGATAAACTTCAAGAGTTAAGAAAAATAGTTGGACAAGATGATAATAAAAATGAAACTATAAAAAGAGCATTTAAAAAAATATTATTTTCAGAGTTTGCAGATGAATTAGTAAATAAACATATAAAAAATGATGAATTATCATATATTAATATAAAAGAATTTGAAAATGAAATTTTAAATATTGAAATGACAAATCAAAAAGATATAAGTTTTAAATTAAATGATGAATTATATTTTAATGATAGCACATTAATAGAAACACCAATGATTTTAAACTTTAATGAATCTATAAAAAATTCAAAATCATATTTTGAAATAAGAGATAAAAATGATAGATTAAATTTTATGGGTATGCCAAATATAGCTTTTCACATCAAAGATATTGATTCAAAATTAAAAGAATCTATTTATAATGATGAAGATTTATTTATAAATAATGAATTATCTCAAAAAATATCAGAAATTGTTAATGGAGAGATGAAGTTTATTCCTAAAGAAAAAGAGTTTATTTATATTAAAAAAGATGGTAAAAGATATAAAAGTATAAATACAGCTAGTGGTATTAAATCATTTGGAATATTACAAATGCTTTTTAATAGTGGTTTTATAGATGAAAGAAGTATTATTGTTATAGATGAACCAGAAGTTCATCTTCATCCAGAATGGCAACTAAAATATGCAGAATTGATTGTGTTACTTGTTAAAAACAACATTAATATATTAGTAACAACACATAGTCCATATATGATTGAGGCTTTAGAACTATTTAGTCAAAAAGAAGAAATATCATCAAATTTTTATATTGCAGAAAAAAATTATGACGACACTATAATTAAAAATGTTAATAATAATTTAGAAGAGATATATAAAGCATTATCAGAACCTTTTAGTACTCTTGAAAAGATATCAATAGAAGAGACTTTTAAATGGTAAATTATCTAGAAAAATACTTTAATCAAAATGCAAAATTTTTAGATTTAAAAATGGTTAGTGATGGTATTTGTAATAGTAATTCAAAGAGTTACATAGACTTTGATACTTTTATTAATTCATTATATCAAGATGGATACTTAGAAGGTGATAGCATCTCTTCTACTGATACTATTTTATTGAATACTACTGAAAAACATATAATATTTGTTGAGTTTAAAGATATGAGTTCATTAGAGACAATTGAAGAGATGAGAGATTGGTGGAACGATAAAAATAAAAGTGTTTATTTAAAGATGACAGATTCAATGTTAGGGCTTTGTTATTATTTTAAAAATCATTATGAAATAAGCTATGATGATTTTATGAGTATCAATAAAAGTTTTTTTTATGTTTATAAAACAGATACATATAAAAAACAAATTAAGACTCATTTAAAATATAAGTTTTCAAGATATAATTTTTTATTTAAGAATATTAGAACAGCAGAAGCTAAAAGTTTTGAAACATTTTTAAAGTCAAATAACTTATAATAAAAAATAGGAATTGATTAATGAAAAATATAAAAGAGTTTAAAAAACTTATTAAAGAAAAACAGTATTATGATGCACACGAGGTATTAGAAGAGATTTGGTTTCCTATTCGTAAAACTAAGACAAACTATTGTTTAGTACTAAAAGGTTTTATAAATGGTGCGGTATCTTTAGAGTTATTTAAAAGAGGAAAAATAGAACAAAGTAAAAAAATTCATCAAAATTATCTAAAATACACAAAAGATTCTATGATAAATATGTTAGAGGATAGCTACAAATGGGAAGAGTTAAAAATATTTATGGATAATGAATTTTTGGTTATTAAAGAGCAAAATATGAAAAATATCATTACAAGTATAGATTTGGGATCAAACTCTTTTAGAGTTTTAAAATATGATTGTATCTCAAAAACATCAATAAAAGAGTTTGAAACAACAGTTGGAACTGCTGATGGTTTATCAAAAAGTGGAGATATATCACAATATGCACTAAGTCGTATAATTACTGCTATTAAAACAAGTATAGATATAGTAGATTATAATCCAAAAGAGGCCATAGCGGTAACCACTCAAGCTTTAAGGGTTGCAAATAATTCAAAAGAGATATTAAAATCTATAAACCTACAAACTGGTGTTGATTTTAAAATAATAGATGGTCAAACAGAAGCTAAACTTACACTTTTAGCGATGCAATATGCTCTTAAAAGGGAAAAGCTAAAAGATGATAATTTTATACTTTTAGATATAGGTGGTGGTTCTACAGAGCTTATATTTTACAAAAATAATAAAAGTATTATAAAAAGTTTCTCTTATGGGATAGTAACTTTAAGCCAATCTAAAAATATAGAAAATGATTTTAAAAAATTTGAAGATGAAGTTTTAGAGTTTATTAGTAGTTCAAATATAGATATAAATAATTCTATTTTTTTAAGTACAGCAGGAACACCTACAACAGTAGCTGCACTAAAACAAGGCTTAAACTATGAAACTTATGATAAAACAATAGTAAATGGAACAACACTAACTCTAAAAGAGGTAAAAGATATACAATTAAAATTAAATAGTTTCTCAAAAGATGAATTAATAAAAGAGGTGGGTACTGGTAGAGAAGATTATATAAATACAGGTATGTTGATATATCAACTTTTTTTCAAAACTCTAAATAAAAAGATATCTATAGTATTTGATGATGGATTAAGAGAAGGTGTTGCTATTGATTGTTGTATAAAAAAGGCTATATTTTAATAGTAAATATAGCACCTTTATATTTTTTATTGTTATATAAATACTCTGTATTATCAACTTGTATTGTTCCATTTAGTTGTTTTGTAATAACTTGATAAGTCATATATAAACTTAAACCTGTACCAATAGATTGGTGTTTTGTAGTTGAATATGGTTCAAAGATTTTATGTTTAATATCCTCCATTACACCTCCTGCATTATCTTTTATTTTAATAATAATAGTATCTTTTTCAACTTTAGAGTCTATAAAAATAAACCGTTCCTCTTTTGGAATATTATTATCATTAAAAGCATCTAAGCTATTGTTTACAATATTTAAAAGAGAATGTATAAAAATATTTGGATTAATATTAAGTTCAATACTATTTTTTATATTTAAAATACATTTAATAGATTCTAGTTCAAAATTCTCATTATTTGCTTTTATTAGTTTTTGAAATAGTTTGTCTATTTTTAATCTTTGAGTATCATCATTTTTTGTATTAAAAAGATTTATAAAATCATCAATTGTTTTTGATAAATATTTTGTATTTTTTAAAACTATAGTAGAACAATCATCTAACTTTTCTTTTGATATAGTTTCTCCAAAATCTTGCATTAGTTTTATTCCACTTACAGAAGTAGATATTATAGATAAAGGTTGTCTCCATTGATGTGCTATATTTTCTAACATATTTGATATAGCATTTACTTTAACTTGATTTTGAATAATTTTATCTTGTTGTTTTAATCTATCTATATTCTCTTTTCTTTTTTGTATATCTTTATGTATTCCATAAGCTTTTATAGGTTTTCCATCATTATCAAAATCTACAGCAGAACCTGAAGACTCAATCCAAATATATTTACCATTTGTATGTTTCATTCTAAACTCAACTGTAAAAGATAAATTTTGTTTGAAATTATTATTAATAATCTCATAAGTAGTTAATAAATCATCTTTATGAACTCTACTTGCCCAATCATTAGTATGATTTTTAAAATCTTTCCTATCTAGTCCTATAATCTCAAGCCATCTATCATTTACTTCTAAATAGTTTGTATCTAAACTCCATTCCCAATAACCAAGCTCACTACTATTTAACACATTTAGAAGTTGAATATTTTTACTATTTAGCTGATTTGTTCTCTCTTGAACTTTATTTTCTAAATCTACATTTAATTTATTTAACTCTTTTGTTTTTTTCTCAACTAATATTTTTAAATTTTCTTTTTGTGTTACAATAAAATATATAAATAAAAATATAACTAATAATAAAATAGATGAAACTATAATAAGTATTTTTTTATTTTTATTTAATATTTCTATCTCTTTAGATGTAGAATATGCAACTATCCAAGCTAATACTTTATCACTTTTAATATTATCTTTTAATGGATAAAAAGAGAGAATATTATATTTATTTTCAAAATATATATCTATTCCAAATATTTTATTTTCTTTCATTTTTAATGATATTAAATCTTTATATTTTTTTAGCTTTTGATTATTTAAGTTGATACAAGGCTTTTGTCTATGAATTTTATTAAATGTAGTAAAGAAATCTTTATTCTCAGCACTTTGATAATATTTTAACTCAACATCTTCTCTTTTCCATAAGTTTGTATTAAAAACTTTTTTATCTATTAAGAAATGGCTATGAAGCCCATCTATATTTGTTAATATATTTTGAAAAAGTTCACTAGGATAAGATATTTCAATTAAACCTAGATATTCACTATTTTTATTATATATTGGATATATATTTCTAATAGCATGTGAAGTTTTACCAGTTGATAAACCTCTTATTATTATTTTATTTTTATTAGCTTCTACAACATCTTTCCTAACATTTGATAAATCATCTCCATATTTAGAAGGTTTATGCATTCTTAAAAAAGTTATATTATTAGAAAATGTAAAATGAAATTGCAAAACTCCTCTATTTCTTTGCATCATTTTATATCGTTCTTTTAAAAAATGATATACCTCATCTCTTATTTTTTTTAACTCTTTTTTATTCTTTGTTTTAGATGCTTTATCAAATAGGTTTATAATTTTACCATCATTTGAGTTTTTTATACTTTCTATTATAGAATCTACTGATTTATTTTTGAGATAAACTATACTTTCATATTGTTTTTTTAAATTTTTATTATATTGTTTAATAATATAATTCTTTTCTACTAATATATATTTATCAATTAGTAAAAATACTAAAAAAAAACTTATTATAAATAATATTATTAACTTGTTTTTTGTTATTTCTATTTTCATTATATATTCCAAGGTAGATAATTTATTATATTGTAATAGAAAAAACTAACCAAAAACTAGCTTTATGATATATTATTAATTATATGATAAAATGGTGTATCTAAATTACATAGGGAAAAAACAAGCTAATATGTTAAAAAATAATTTTTATAAAAAAAACTCTATTGCTACTAATCTTTTGAAAATCGTATTTTCAATATATTTTATTTTAACATTTTTTATTACATTGTTTCATATTTATTTTGAATATCAAAATTCACAAAAATATATAAGTCAAAATATATCTACTATTATATCTTCATTTTCTGAACCATTATCAAAAGCATTATGGGGTTATAATTCTCTACAAATTACAACTTTAACAAATAGTATAACAAATTTAAAAATTGTTTCATTTATAGAAATTTATGATGAAAATAATGAGATAGTAACAGAAAAAAAAGAGTTTAATAAGGAAAACTATATATCTTATGAGAAAAAACTTTATTATAAGGATATAGAAGATAATTATTATATTGGATATTTAAAAGCATATTATAAAAAAAGTATAATTATTCAACAGTTAAAAGATAGTTTTATTATAATATTAATTAATGCAGTTATAAAAAGCTTATTACTTTTTATACTGTTTTTATGGGCTTTTAGAAAATATTTATTAGATTATCTTGAAAGTTTAACAAATCAATTACAACAAATAGACTATAATTGCTTAGATAATTATCAACTAAAAATTGATAAAAATAGTTATGAATTATATAATTTAACATTAGAGTTTAATAAAGCTATTTTTAAAATACAAGAACAAAATAAATTAATGCTATATCAAAATAAATTAGCTTCAATGGGTGAATTAATGGAACAAATAGCTCACCAATGGAGGCAACCTCTTAATAATATAAATGGGATAACAGGAGGATTAAAATTTAGAATAAAAAAAGATATGTATGATAAAAAATATTTTATTAAAGAACTAGAAAAAAGTGAAGATGTAACAAAATATTTATCATCTACAATTAATGATTTTATGAATTTTTATAAACAAAATAGAGAAAAAAAAGATATATACTTAAAAGATATAATAGATTCTACTTTAAATATAGTACAACATATAATTAATAAAAATAATATAAAAACGATAATCTCAAGATATGATAACATTAAATTAATCACTTATGGAAATGAACTAAGTCATATCTTATTAAACTTTATAAATAACTCTATAGATGCTTTAAAAGAGATTGAAAGTGAAGATAAATTTATTTTTATAGATATCAATATAGAAAAAGAGTTTATAACTCTTAGTATAAAAGATAATGCTAATGGTGTAAAAGATGAAATAAAAGATAAAGTATTTCAACCTTATATAACTACAAAAGAGAGTTCTTTGGGTACTGGTCTTGGGTTGTATATGTGTTATGAGATAGTAACAAAACAATTAAATGCAGATATATGGTTTAGAAATTTAAATTATAGTTATAATAATAAAAGATACAAAGGTGCAGAGTTTAGCATTAAAATAGCTCTACACTAATCTATAACCTATTTTTGATATATTTAAGATAGATGTTTTGCCTATTTTTTTTCTAAGTTTTGTTACTAGTGAATATAAAGAATCTTTTCTAGTATCTGAATTATCATTCCATATTTTTAATAATAATTCATCTTCAGATACTAAATTTGAATTATTATTTAAAAGTTTTAAAAATATTAATTCATTTGCTGTTATATCAAGTGTATTGTTACCATCTATTATAATATTTTGAACTAAATCTATCTCTATTCCATTTGATAAATTGATAATGTTTTTATTATAAATTTTTTGAGCTATAGACTCAAGTGTTTCTATTAACTCTTCTACATTTATAGGTTTTATAAGATATTTTGATACATTGTTATTAACTGCTTCTAAAAGGTATTGAGTATTGCTATATGCTGTTAAAAATATAAATGGTATATCTATATTTTTTTCTTTTAATTTATGTATTAATTCAATACCATTCATCTGTGGCATCTCAATATCTGAAATAATAATATCTATTTTATTATTTTCTATTATATACAAAGCCTCTTTTCCGTTTTGTGCTGTATATAACTTATTTACTATTAGCTCTAAAGTTGAGCTAAAACTATTTAAAGTAGCTATATCATCTTCTATATATAATATATTTTGTTGTTTTAGTTTATATTCATTATCCATAACATATATTTTACTACAATATTAATTAATTTTTTAGTAAAATAGAAAAAATTGATAAAGGAACTATATGTATAAAATATTATTATTGAGTTTTATAACAACTATTTGTTTTTCTCAAAATCTAACAATAGCTTTACAATCTACAAGTGGAAGTTATAACACAACTATACATAATATAATAAATAAATTTAAAAAAAAGTATCCAGATACAACAATAAAACTACTATTCTTAGATGGTAACCAGCATAAAAAAGAGTTTAGAAATAATTTAGATAATGGTATAGTAGATATAGCTACTTGGCAAGGTGGTCAAAGGTTGTTTGATTATAAAAATAAAGTTCAACCACTTAATGATATGTGGAAAAAATATAATATGGATAATAAATTTGATAAAAAAATTATTGTAAATATAAAAAAAGATGATAATATTTATGGATTACCAATCTCATATTACCATTGGGGATTTTATTATAATAAAAAAGTTTTTAAAAAATATAATTTAAAAATTCCAAATACTTGGGAACAGTTATTACAAAATGCAAAAGTTTTAAAAGATAATAATATAATACCATTTTCAATAGGTGCAAAAAATTTTTGGACAAGCTCAGGGTGGTTTACATATTTAAATCTTAGAGTTAATGGTTTAAATTTTCATAGATTACTTTTAGATGGTAAGATATCATATAAAAATAAAAAAGTTTTAAAAGTTTTTGAGATGTTAAAAGAGGTTGTTGATAATCAATATTTTATTAAAAATATTAACAAATATAATTGGATTGAACCTATGCCATATCTGTATAGACAAAAAGCCAGTATGACACTTATTGGAAACTTTTTTTCATCTCACATACCAAAAAAAGTAAAAAAAGATATAGGTTTTTTTAAATTTCCTTTAGAAAATAAAAATGATATATATTATGAACAAGCACCTTTAGATATATTTGTAATATCTAAAAAATCTAAAAATAAAGAGTTAGCAAAAAAGTTTCTAAATTTCTTTTCAAGTCAAAATATTTTGGAACAATATAATAAAAGTATGGGTCAAATATCACCTATGAAAAATAGTATTGTAGTAAATGATAACTTTTTACAACAAGGTTTAGAGCTACTTCAAAATGCAAAAGGACTAACTTTATTTTTTGATTTAGATACAAAACAAGATTTTGCAAATGAAGCACTAAAAGAGTTTACAAACTTTTTAATAGATGCAGATATCAATAAAACTACTAATAAATTAGAAATTTTAAGGTTAAAATATTATTGATATTTTAATTGTTCTATAGCTTTATTGTTAAATGAGATTATAATTTTATCTAGTGTAAATTTATAATCTACATAGTTTTTAAATTTTTCTATAACTTTTACAATTTTATATATCTCTTTTGCTATATTGATTGAATTATTATTTTTGGGTACTGATTCAAAAATATGAAATTCATCATTTTTTTCTATAAATCTTGTGTAAGATACATTTTCTTCTATACATAGTGATCTGGCTACACTTATTCATACAAAGAATATTTAGAAATTCTTAGTTAAAATGTCAATATGAATAAGGTAAAAAGAAATATGAAAAATAGTAAATACACACAAGAGTTTAGAGATTC
>Ga0193965_1000260_pt1 | contig 18339 bp, 11 predicted proteins | sample FB_8_MG_FD_140330 | JGI IMG/M metagenome (GOLD analysis project Ga0193965, IMG submission 140330) | Microbial mat bacterial communities from the Broadkill River, Lewes, Delaware, United States - FB_8_MG | ecosystem: Environmental > Aquatic > Freshwater > River > Microbial mats | place: USA... | reverse complement strand
TTTTAAAACTTACTTATGATATTTTAACTATTTAAAATTAAATAGTCACTTAGATATTAAACTTATTACAAAAATTCATCACCGCCTATAGAGGATGGTGTTTTCTTTTTGATTTTTAGATAAAAATAGTTATATTTTGTGAAAGTATAAACTAGTATTTAGTAGTATTATATTAAAATTTTAAATAAAAAGGATAAAAAATGAAAATTCTAAAAATTACCCTATCGTTATCTGTTGCTCTATCTTCTACTTTATTAGCTTATGATGATTATAATTATGATAATACTGATAGTTGTACACAAGCTAGAGTTTTAATTCAAGATCAGACTTTAGTAAATGATGTAATATTTAATGCTCCAACTCAAACAAAAGAGAGTAAATCAGCTTCTGTTCAAGCTATAAAGAATGATGATATAAGTATAGTTAATATACCTTACTCTATGGAGATTCAAGATAATTTAAAAGTAAGTTTTGCACTTCCTATTGTATCTACTGATGATGATACAGGTTTAGGGGATATCTCTATTGGTTCTGAATATACTTTTGGAGATACATCTTGGGGATTTGGTCAAAATAGTACAAAAATAAGATATAAATCTACAGCAGGAGATGAAAAAAAAGGTTTAGGTTCAGGCGAAAGTGCTTTTACACTTACACATAAAATAGGAAAACAACTAAATGATATCTATTTAGTTCACGGTTTATTATCTTATACTTTTAATAATGGTAATTATGGTAACTCTTATACTCTAGTAGGTGGTGTTCAAAAACCTTGTATATTTAATGATAAAATAGATACAAATATAAAATTATCATACTTTTCTTCTGGAGAAACTGCAAATTTAAATGATGAAACTACAAATATTGATGTTATGGCTGAATTTACAAGTGATAAACTTGTAGAGGGGATACCTTTAGGTTTTGGTCTGAAAATACCAGTTTCAAGTGAAATTGGAAACAACGATGCAGATAAAAATACTTTAATATATTTTAGTGCTAGTAAAAGCTTTTAGTTTTTACTATAAAGTTTTAAATAAAATAATAGTATTTTTATAATACTATTATTTTATAGCTATAAATGTACTAAAATTTATCCACTTAAAGATACAATCGAAGTGTTTAAAACCTGCATCTAAAACCATCTGTTTATTCTCTTCATAAGTATAAGGGATAAGAACATTTTCCAAAGCTTCTCTTTTTTGAGATATCTCAAATTCACTATACCCTTGTATTTTTTTAAAGTTATAATATTCATCTATAAATTGTTTATTTAAAACTACATTATCACTTATAACTTTTTCACTAAATATAAAAACACCTCCATCTTCTAAAGAATTATATATTTTTTTTATTAACTCTTCTCTTTTTAAAGGTCTTATAAATTGTAAAGTATAATTAGATATAAATACACTAGATTTTTTAAGATTAATATTAAAAATATCGTCATTTACGAATTCTATATCTATACCATAAGCTTTTGTTTTTTGTTTTGCTCTTTTTAACATAGCTTCAGAAGTATCTATACCTATTAGGTTTAAATTTAAATCTGTAGTATTTGCTATGTTTATCAAAGTTGTAGCAGTTGAACAACCTAAATCATATATAATAGAATTTTCTTTTATATATTTTAATGCAAAAGATGTAGTTAGTTCTAAAACTTGTTTATAAAATGGTACAGACCTTGTTAACATATCATCAAATACAGAAGCTACATCTTCATCAAATTCAAATTGTTTCGTTATTGGTTTATCAAATATTTTATCTTTCATATATTTATACCATCTTTACCTAAAAACTCTTTTTTATCTGCATCAATTAAAATCTCTTTTGCTATTTGTTTTGTACTATTTGCTATATCTTTTGTGGTATTTGATATATTAGCATTTTTCTTAATCTTATTTTCAATATTCATAATTGAACTATTAATTTCGATTATCTCTTTTGTTTGCTCTTGCGAAGCTGATTTAACATCTTGTATTATATTTAATGTTTTATCAATAGAATTATTTAAAGATGTATAACCTTTTATCATCTCATCTGTAGCTAATTTTCCATTATTTGCTTTTTGATTTGCATTTGAAACAAGCTCTTTAATCTCATTAGCAGCATCTGCACTTCTACTAGCTAGATTTCTAACCTCTTGAGCAACAACAGCAAAACCTTTACCAGCTTCACCTGCACTTGCAGCTTCAACAGCTGCATTTAAGCTCAAAATATTTGTTTGAAATGCAATTTTGTCAATAATAGAGATAGCTTCACTAATAGATTTTACCTCTTCATTAATCTCATCCATAGCAAGTGTTGTTTTATTAGCTAATTGATGTCCTGTATCTACAGAGCTTTTTAAATTATTACCATAGTTTGACATCTCAATAATTCTATCTGTATTTTTAGATATATGAGAAGTTACATTATTAAGAAGTACAACACTTTCATTTAGAGTTGTTGTAACTGTAGTTAATTCTTTGTTTAAGTCATTAACATTATCTAATAATAGATTAGAATTTTTGTTTAAAATTAATCCATTTTCTTTATTTTTTATAAGTGTAGTTGTAATAGAATCTCTAACTTTATTTATATCACAAACTAACATTCCAAATACTCCATCACTGTCAATATTTTTAAGAGATAAACTCTCTTTATAATCTAATTTTGTATATTTTTCTAATAGATTATTTATCTCGTAAAAAATAGACTTTGTATCTACAATCATTTTATTAATATTATTTTTTAATAATTCTAAATTTTTATTATTAGTAGTTTTTGAAATTGCTTGTTCATAAGAGCCTTCACTCACTTTTTTCATAACATTTTTAGCTTCTTGAATTAACTCTTGCTCTTTATATAATTCATCTTCTATGGTTTTTAAATAGATATTAAAATCATTTGCCAAATCACCTATCTCATCATTAATATTAATATTGATTTTTTCAATCTTATCACTCTTATTTGAAGTTATATCTTTTAATTTATCTGAAATTGTTTTAATACTTTTTATAATTCTCAAAGATATAATAATAGCTATAATTAAACTAATGATTAAAGATAAAACAACAATAGTTATAAAAATAAATTTTGTTTGTGTTTGTTTTTCTATCTCTTTCTTTTTTAGTTCAAAAATATTTTCTTTCATTTTATCACCAACTGCATCTAAACTAGATTCCATTTTATCAAAAAGTTTGTATCCTAAATTATAAGATAACTCTTGAGCCTCTTTTTGAGTATTTATATTAGATGATAACTGTATAATTTTTTTTGATATAGGAAGCCATTGTTGATAATGAGTTTTATATTTATTGAACTCTAGTTGTTCCTCTTTTGATAGTGACTTTAAAGAGATTAAACTTAATCTATCGGAAATCTGTTTTAAATTTCTTTTATATACTATTAAATTAGTATTATATAGTTCACTATTTGGATTAACTTCAACTAATCCTCTTTCTGCTGCTAGTAGCTGATTTATATCAACTGTAGCATCTCTTATATAAATATAGTTTGGATAATCTTCTCCAATAATGGTATTTAGTCTTTCCATTGATGAATTCATTGAAAATAATCCCATAATAGTAATAATAAAAATAGTTAATATAAGCACACTTATAGATAAAACCATTTTCATAAAAATTGTAATTCTCATATATATCCTCTGTCTTAATTTATTATATTGTATAATAACCTTTATATTAAACAATTGAAAGAGAGATAAAAAAATGGGATTATTTGGAGATATTAGCAAGAAAGTATTTGAAAGTGTAAAAATAAAAAAAAGAGATTTTGACCCTGAAAAGATGTCAGTAGAGGATATATCAATCCCTTTTAGTATATCAAAACTAGACAACTCTATAATTAAAGGTGTTTTACCTGATTATATAAGTGCTTATAGGTCTTTGGGTTATAAAGATAAAACAATGGAGCAGTTAGATGAAAAAAAAGAATATAACTCTTATGAGATAGGTATATTACTTAAATATATTAAAGATAATCAAATATATTCTATCCCAAACAAAGAAAAAATATTGCCAGAATTTATTTTGAATACGACAAAAAAACAACTTCATCTTAAAGTATTTGATTTAGTAAAAAGATATGATATAGCTGTAAAAAAAACATTAAATATGCCTGAATTAAAAACACAATTAAGATGGACTCCTTTAGATATGGGATATCTTCTTTATTATATTAATTTGTCAAATAGAACAGTTTAATATAGTGAAAAAATTACTAAAAAAATTAAATTTAAATAAAGATTCTTTGGATAAAATTTCACCCTACAATAAATCTACACGAAGGTTCTAAATGGGAATTATGATTCAAAAAAGAAACGGTCGGCAAGAGATAATAGATATCTCTAAAATTCAAAAGCATACAATAGCAGCTACAAAAAATTTAACAGGTGTAAGTCAAAGTGAGTTAGAGATAGACTCGCGCATAAAGTTTATAGATGGAATGAGTTCTACAGATATACATGACTCTTTAATAAAGACTGCAGTTGAAAAAATAGATATAGATGTACCAAATTGGACTTTTGTCGCAGCTAGATTGTTTTTATTTGATTTATACCATAGAGTTGGAAGGGCTACTCACGGTATAAAAGGGAATGCATATTGTCATCTTAAAGATTATATAAAATATGGTCAAGATGCACAAAGAATTATAACAAATCTTGAAGATGGTTATGATTTAGATGACTTAAATGAACATATAAAACCACAAAGAGATTATCTATTTAACTATCTTGGTATTAAAACTATGTATGATAGATATCTTCTTAAAAACAACGACAAAGAACCAATAGAGTTACCACAACAGATGTTTATGGGTATTGCTATGTTCTTAGCTCAAAATGAAACTAATAAACAAGAAAAAGCAAAAGAGTTTTATGATGTTTTATCAAAATTTGAAGTTATGCTGGCTACCCCTACTTTATCAAATGCTAGGACCACTAGGCACCAGCTCTCTTCTTGTTTTACAAAAGGTACTAAAGTAAGAACAATAGATGGTTACAAAGATATTGATAAAATAGAATTAGGAGACATGGTACTTACTCATAAAAATAGATTTATGAAAGTATATGAACTTTTTAAAAGAGATTATGCTAGAAACTTAATATCTTTAAATATAAATGGATTAATACAACCATTTAATGCTACAGAAGAACATCCTGTTTTATCTTTAAAAAAAGATGATATAAGTTGTATTAGAAAACTAGGAAATTGTATACTAAACCAAAAAAAGCATAAACATTGTTTTAGTTTAAAAGGTGAATATAGAAATGACTGTGAACTTTTAGATAAAGAGTTTTCATCTAGTTGGAATAAAATAGATGATTTAAATAAAGGTGATTTTGTATCTATATCATATCCTAAATATAAAGGTAAAGATACTATTTATATCTCTGATTATATTCAAACAAAGAATTTAATTGAAGTTGATGGAAAAATGATGTTTAAAAGAAATAGTAAATCTTTTTATTCTGTGGAAAGAAGTTTTTTAAACAATCAAATTCTACCTGTAACAAATAAAATTAAACTTTCAAAAGATTTTATGCTTTTAATTGGTTATTTTTTAGCAGAAGGGCATATTTCAAAAGATAAAGACTATATTAGTTTTACTTTTGGTTCAAAAGAGATATCTTATATAGAAGAAACAAAACAGATATTAGAAGATATTTTTGATATTAAAGCTTGTGTAAATATAAATAAAGATAATAGTACAAATGTAGTAGCTCATAGTAAAATTATAGCATTATTTTTCGATAAGTTAATAGGAACAGGTTTTGATAAAAAAGTATTAAATAATGATATATTATTTGCAAATCCAAAAGTTCAGAAGTGGCTTTTAGTAGCTGCTATTAGAGGTGATGGTTGTGCTTTAAGTGAAGGTTACCAACTTACAATGTCAAATGAAAGACTTATTAAGCAACTTTTTGAGATTGCTCTTCGTTGTGGTCTTTCACCTTTTATGAAAAAAGATGCTACAAAATCAAGATTAGCAACTATAAAAGCTACACATCTTAAAATAGGTGTTTATAATGATAAATCATTTATTTTAGATGTTAATAAAAATCTTATAAAAATTAATTTAGATTGCACTAATAAATCAGCATTAAGATATTTTTGGTTTAAAGATGAATATTTTATGAAAATAATTGATAAAAATTCAACTTATTTAGAAGATAAAGTTTATAATATTGAAGTTGAAGATGACCACTCTTATTCTGTAGCTGGTGTAAATGTACATAACTGTTATGTTGGCTCAAGTCCAGATAATATAGAAGGTATTTTTGATGGCTACAAAGAGATGGCACTACTGTCTAAATTTGGTGGTGGTATCGGTTGGGACTGGAACTCTATACGAAGTATTGGTGGTGTTATAGATGGCCACAAAGGTGCTGCTGGTGGTACTGTTCCATTTCTAAAAATTACAAATGATATAGCACTAGCTGTTGACCAATTAGGATGTGTAGCAAAAGATAGTTATGTAAAAGTTTTAAGCAAGGTAAAAACAGATAATTTTGAGCACGATTTTAGAAAAGAGTATGAGAAAGTAGATTTTACACAAAAAGAGCTTTTAGAGGGTATCGCTTCTTATGCTAGTAGTTTCGCTTTTAAATATGCAAAGTTTTCTAAAAACTTTATAGGAAGTCTTCTTTTTGATTATATAATGAATATAAAAGGTTATACCTTTTTAGAAGAAACTTATGATTTAACTCACGACCAATATAAAAAAATAATAGGTCAATATAAAAAAATCAATAAAGGTTTACCTGAAGGGTTTGAAACAATTCTTGATTATCCAGATTATGCAATCAGTCCTGATGGAATAGTTATTCATAGAGTTAATTTTAGACCTTTAAGTAACAATATTGATAGAAAAGGATATGTAAGAGTTGGTTTAGGTAAAAATTCAATAGCTTTACATACACTTCTAGCAAAACAATATTTAAACTATGATGAAAATAAAACTATTGACCATATTGATGGTAATAAATTAAATAATAGTTTAAATAATTTACAAATTATTTCTAATGAAAAGAATATCTCAAAAGGTTGGGAAAAAACTTATAAACAAAGAACAGAAAAAGCAAGAATTAGAAAACATCTATCTTTTGGACATAAATTAAAAGGTGACAAAAGAGATACTCATAAATTTAAAATTTTAGATATTGAGACTAAAATTATACCTATTGGAGATTTAAGAATAGGTGACTTAATATTAAGTTATAATATTGAAAAAAATGAAACTGAATATAAGGCAGTTATTGCAAAACATCAAATAGATGTAAAGCAAGAAAATCAAATTAAATTATCTTTTAAAGATGGTAACCATATCGTAACTTCAAACTGGCACCCTTTTCCAAAAGTGATAAATGATAAAGTTGTTTATAAAAGAAGTGATGAGATGAAAGTTGGAGATACTACAATCAATGACAAAGGTGAATTTGTAAAAGTTCAAGATATTCAAAAAGTTGCTTTAGATGAAGATTTTATAGATTTAACTGTAAAAGATAATAATAACTATTTTTGTTCAACACAAAATCAAGAGGGAAGTTTTCATTTAATTCATAACACAAGAAAAGGTGCCATTGCTGTATATCTTGAGCCTTGGCATATGGATGTGATAGATTTTATAGATTTAAAAAAGAATAATGGTGAGGAGAGAAGAAGAGCACACGACCTTTTTCCAGCATTATGGATAAATGACCTTTTTATGCAAAGGATACTAGAAGATTCTCACTGGACACTATTTGACCCTTATGAGGTAAAAGATTTATCAACTTTAACAGGTGAAGAGTTCAATAAAAGATACGAAGAGTATGAGAGTAATCACCACATAACAAAGCAACAGATGAAAGCAAAAGATTTATGGAAAAAAGTTTTAACATCTTATTTTGAGTCAGGGTCACCATTTTTATGTTTTAAGGATACTGCAAATAGAGCAAATCCAAATAATCACAATGGATTTATAAGAAGTTCAAACTTGTGTGTTACAGGAGATACTAGATTACATACACAATATGGTTTAGTAAAAGCAAAAGAGCTAGAGGAGATGAACAAAAAAGTTATAGCAACTTGTGATAATAGAACAAACTTTAATAGAAAAGAGTATGGAACATTTAAAGCAAATTGTTTAGAAGTTTATAAAACAAAAGAGAATGCAAAAATATATGAGATAGAAACTTATGATGGTTATACTATAAAATGTACAAATTGGCATGAATTTTATGTAAATAGAGATAAAGAGATAAAAAAGTTACCTTTAAAAGATATGAAATTAACAGATAAATTATTAATTCAATCTGATGAGGGACAATTTGGAAACTTTGGAACTTATGACGAGGGGTTAATCTTAGGTTTAATAACAGGTGATGGAACTTTTAGTAAAACAAATAACGGTAAACCATTAGCAGTTTTAGATTTATTTAATGATGAGATGGAGTGTTTAAAAGATTCAATTCATTTAAAATTAAATAAACTATTAAATGAGAATAAACCGTTAAATAAAATTTTAAAGAACTCTAATAATAGTGATAAAATTAGATTTACTAGTACAACTTTAGCAAAGTTATTAAATAAAAAATATAATTTTAATAAAGAAACAAAAAATAAAGTGCCAGAAAATATTTTTAAAGGTTCTAAAAAAACTGTAGTAGGTTATTTACAAGGGATATATACAACAGATGGTACTGTTAATGTATTAAGAAGTGGAAAAAATAAAACACCATCATTTTCTATTCAATTATCTAATATAGATTTAAAATATTTACAAGATATTCAAATATTATTATCAAACTTTGGTATTCGTTCAAAAATTAATAATAATAGTATTGGAAAAAGAGTATGTTTTGATTACACTACTAAATCAGGTGAATATAAAGAATATACTTCAAATGGAACTTATAGAATTGATATTAATGGTAGAAATGCTACAAAATTTATAGATAATATAGGATTTTTATCTAATAAACAAACAAGATGTTTAAAAATATTAGAAGAGAGAAAAGTATTAGGTTTATCAAGAGAAAGTAAAAAATCTGAATATTTTGAGGTAAAGATTAAAAGAATTGAGTATATAGGTAGAGAAGATGTTTATGATACTACTCAATTAGTTAACAATAGTTTGATTTTTAATGGAATTGTTACTGGAAATTGTACCGAGATTTTCCAAAATACTGAAGCAAATCATTATTTAATTAAAGTAGAGTTAGAAAACGGTCAAATAGTTACATTTGAAGAGGGTGAAGATGTTACTGTTGATAGTGGATTAGTAAAAAAAGCAAATAAACTAACAGCTTTAGATAGACTTTATGGTGAGAAAATATTTATTATTGAAAAAGAGAAAATAGATGGTCAAACTGCTGTTTGTAATTTGGCTTCTGTTAATCTTAGTAAAATCAATAAAGATGAAGATATCAAAAGAGTAGTCCCTGTAGCTATGAGAATGTTAGATAATGTAATAGATTTAAATTTTTATCCTTTACGAAAAGTAAAAGTAACAAATTTAAAAAGTAGAGCAGTTGGTTTGGGTATTATGGGTGAGTCTCAAATGTTAGCAGAGTCACAAATACAATGGGGTTCACAAGACCACTTTAAGAAAATAGATTCTATAATGGAGGCTATAAGTTATAATGCAATAGATGCTTCATCTAATTTAGCAGTTGAGAAAGGTGTTTATGCCACTTTTGAGGGTTCTAAATGGAGTCAAGGTATTATGCCTATGGACCATACAAAAGATGAAGTTAAAACTTTATTTGAAAAAGATTTATTTGATAAATCTAACTATGATTGGGATATATTACGAAAAAAAGTAAAAAATCAAGGTATGAGAAATGGTTACCTTATGTCTATTGCTCCAACTAGTTCTATATCTATATTAGTGGGTACCACTCAAGCAATAGAACCTGTATATAAAAGAAAATGGTATGAAGAGAATTTAAGTGGTCAAATACCGGTAGTTGTGCCAAATCTTAGCACGGAAACTTGGGCATACTATACACCAGCTTATGAGATAGATCAATTTGATATTATCAAAGCTGCATCAATTAGACAAAAATGGATAGATCAAGGGCAAAGTACAAATATCTTTATCTCATTGAATAAAGCAAGTGGAAAATATCTACACGAGATTTATACATTAGCTTGGAGATTGGGATTGAAATCAACTTATTACTTAAGAAGTCAATCTCCTGAAGCAGTAGAAGATGTAGTAGATAGAAGTATGGAGTGTGTAGGGTGTCAATAGGAGAAAAATATGAATAGAAAAAAAATATATAATCCAGAATCAGAAGAAACATTTAACGATAGAAGAACATTTGGTGGTAATAGTGATGGTATGATAAACTTCACTAAATACAAATATGAGTGGGCTGTAAAGCTTTGGGATACTATGGAAGGAAATACTTGGTTTCCAAAAGAGGTACAGATGACTCAAGATGCAAAAGATTATAAATATCTTTTGCCTCCTGAAAAAAGAATGTATGATTTAGTATTATCTCAACTTATTTTTATGGATAGTTTACAAACAAATAACTTAATGGATAATATAAATCCATATATAACAGCACCTGAGATAAATGCTGTTTTAAGTAGACAATCATACGAAGAGGCCAATCATTGTTTTACAGAAGGTACTCAAGTATTAACATCAAATGGATTTATAGATTTTAATAAGCTTACTTTAGAAGATGAAGTTGCTAATTGGTATGAAGATAAAACAATTGAATTTAAGAAACCTAGTGAAGTTATAGCAAATCACTATGAGGGTGATGTATATGAATTTAGTGGTCGTGCTTATAGTTTAGAAGTAACTCCTAACCATAGAGTTATAAATTATAATATCAGAAATAAAAATAAATTAGATGATACATTTGCTGAAGATATAGGTCTTAATAATAGAAATATACCTATAAATGGATTTAAACAAGATGGTAAAACCTCATTATCTTTTTTAGATAAAATTAGAATAGCTTATCAAGCAGATGGTTGTTTATTAAATAAAAATATTGAGCCAACAATAAATGGTTTTTCATATAGATTTTCTTTCAAAAAAGATAGAAAAATCAATCAATTAGATAATATATTAGAAAATGCAGATGAGAACTTAATTAAATTTACAAAAACAGAAACACAAGATGGATATACACACTTTTATATATGGTTAACTCAAAAAGCTGATAAAGAGTTTGGTTGGATTAATTTAAAGGATATATCATTTGAGTGGGGTATAGAGTTTATTCAAGAGATTAGATTATGGGATGGCTGTTATGCAACAGGGACAGAAGCTATTAGATATGGAAATACTAATAAAAATGCAATAGATAAAATTATTGAAGTTGCTACAATTTCAGGAAAAATAGTAGGAATAGAAACTATAAACCCTAAAACATCTAAAAAAAGTAGAGTTGGTAAAAATAAACAACTCTATTATAATTTATATATAAGAGATGCACACCATAAAAGTGGTAGGGCTATATCTAAAGTAAAAAAAACATATAAAGGTATGATATATTGTTGTACTGTGGATTCTGGAATGATTATTGTAAAAAAAGATGATTTAGTTACAGTATCTGGAAATTCAAAATCTTATGCAGTTATGGTTGAGTCTATATCTGATAATACAGATGAGATTTATAATATGTGGAAAACAGATGCACAACTTCTAAATAAAAATAAATTTATCGCTCAAACTTATGATAATTTATCTGGTGAGATTACAGATAAAAAAATAGTTTTAGCTATGTTTGCAAATCAAATATTAGAGGGTATCTATTTTTATGCTGGATTTGCTGCTATTTATGCATTGGGTAAATCTGGTAAAATGCTTGGTAGTTCTCAGATGATAAAATTTATCCAAAGAGATGAAGTAACACATCTTTTACTTTTCCAAAATCTTATAAACTCTACAAGACAAGAAAGACCTGAACTTTTTGATGATGAGTTAGAAAAAGAGGTTAGGGAGATGTTTAGAAAAGCTGTAGATTTAGAGGCTACTTGGGGTGAATATATAACTCAAGGGCAGATACTTGGATTTACAAAAAATATATTAAGACAATATATAGAGTATTTAGCAGATAGAAGATTAGAAGCTGTTGGCTATGAACCTGAATATAATGTAAAACATCCAATACCGTGGGTTGATGGATATGCTAGTTTTAACGACCAAAGAACAAATTTCTTTGAAGGAAATGTTGTAAACTATTCAAAAGGAAGTATAGACTTTGATGATTTTTAAGTTTATATAATTTATAAAAAGGGTGGTTTATTATAAATCACCCTTTTTCACTATAAAGGAAATAAAGTGACAATAACACAAATAGAAAAGAGTATAAAAAAACTGCTTAAAAGCTTTTCAAAAGATAGTTTTGTCTTTGAATTTCTTTTAGCTTATGGTGAACCAAAAGCTACTATTGCACGATTAAAAAAAAGTGACCTAAATCAACTATCAACAAAAAACGAAATACTTCATAGAAAAAAACTATTTTTTAAAGAACTAACCAATAATTTATACAGCTCAATAGATATTTTTAAAAATGATTTTGATAAACAAAAGCAAAAACCTAGATTTATAATAGTAACAGATTATAAAACACTATTAGCTTATGATACTAAAACAAAAGATACTTTAGATATTGAATTTCAAGATTTAGATAAACATTATGATTTCTTTTTACCACTTGCAGGTATGGAGAAAACAACTCATATAGATGAAAATCCAGCAGATGTAAAAGCTTCAACTAAATTAGCAAAGCTATATGATGAAATTTTAAAAGATAATCCAACTAGCACACAAGAAGATATTCACTCTTTAAATGTATTTTTAACTAGATTATTATTTTGTTATTTTGCAGAGGATTCAAATATATTTGAAGATAATATATTTACAGATTCTATAGCTTCACATACTCAAGTAGATGGTAGTGATATGGATAGTTATCTTGAAAGGTTATTTGATGTTTTTAATACAGATAATAAAAATAGAGATAAAGAACTACCTCAATATCTAAAGGTTTTTCCTTATGTAAATGGTGGATTATTTGAAACTAAACAACAATTACCAAAGTTTAATACAAAATCAAGAAATATTTTATTGGAGATTGGTAATTTAGATTGGTCATCTATCAACCCTGATATATTTGGTAGTATGATTCAAGCAGTTGTAACACCTGAACATCGTGGTGATATGGGTATGCATTATACGAGTGTACCAAATATTATGAAAGTGATACAACCACTATTTTTAGATGAATTAAACGAAGAGTTTGGAAATATTGTAAATGAATATAAACCAAAAATATTAAATTTAGAAAATGAAAGAAAAAATCTTAGTCCTCATATTCAATCAGATGTTAGAAGGTCTCAAATAATTGAAAGAAATTCTTTACCAAAATTAAATTCTAATTATCAAAATAAATTATTAGCTCTTCATAAAAGATTATGTAATTTAAAAATATTTGACCCTGCTTGTGGAAGTGGTAACTTTTTGATTATTGCATATAAAGAGATTAGAAAATTAGAGGTGAAAATACTCAAAGAGATAAATAGTCCATTTAGTGAGATAAAATTAACACAATTTTATGGGATAGAGCTAGATGATTTTGCTCACGAGGTAGCCATATTATCATTGTGGTTAGCAGAACATCAAATGAACTTAGAATTTTACAAAGAGTTTGGTAGAACAAGTCCAGCTTTACCACTGCAAGATGGTGGTAATATAGTACACGGTAATGCAACAAGATTAAATTGGGAAGAGGTTTGTCCTAAAAATGATGGTGATGAGATTTATATTTTGGGTAATCCACCTTATTTAGGTGCAAGATATCAAGAAGAAACACATAGAGAAGATTTAAAATATGTACTTGAAGATATTAAAGGATATAAAAGATTAGATTATATAGCTTGTTGGTTTTATAAAGGAACAATTTATATAGAAAACTTTAATGCTAGTTTTTCGTTTGTCACAACAAATTCTATATCTCAAGGTGAACAAGTTGTATCATTTTGGCCTCATATTTTAAATAAAAATATAGAAATAAGTTTTGCATATATTTCATTTAAATGGCAAAATAATGCTAAGAATAATGCTGGAGTAACTGTTGTTATAATTGGACTTAGAAATAAATTAAATAAAGATAAATTTATATTTATTGATTTATTAAAATATAAAGTAAGTAATATAAATGCTTATTTATTAAATGCAAGTGATGTTTTTATTCAAAAAAGAAGCAATCCTATTTCTAATATTCCTAATATAGGCAGTGGGAATCGTGCCTTAGATGATGGTTATCTATTATTAAGTGATAATGAAAAAAATGAAATATTAAATAGTTATCCAGAAGCAGAAAAACTTTTAAAATTAGTAGTTGGTGCAGCTGAGTTTTTAAGAGGAATTAATAAATGGTGTCTCTGGATTTACGATGAAGATTTAAATTTAGCGATGTCAATTCCACCAATCAAAACTAGAATAGAAAATGTAAGAGAGTATAGACTAAAAAGAAAAAATACATCTACAAAAGATCCATCAGATACACCACATCAATTTTTAAAAATGAAAATGGCGAAGAATAATGTACTTTTTTTACCAACTGTTTCATCTGAAAAAAGAGAATATTTACCTTGTGGATTTTTAGATAAAGATACAGTTATTATAGATCCAAACTTTGCAATTTATGATGCAGAACCTTTTATATTTGGAATTATTTCATCTAAATTACATTTATTATGGGTTAAAACAGTTGGAGGAAGATTGAAAATGGACTATAGATATTCATCTGTACTTTGTTATAACACATTTCCGTTTCCAAATATTTCAAAAAAACAAAAAGAAGAGATAACAGAACTTGTATTTGATATCTTAGATGAAAGAGAATACCATTCAGAAAAAACATTAGCTCAACTTTATGACCCAGATAAAATGCCTCAAGGTTTAAAAGAAGCACATCATCAATTAGATTTAACAATAGAAAAATGCTATCGTTCTAAACCATTTGAAAATGATGAAGAGAGACTTGAATATCTTTTTAAGATGTATGAAGAGATGGTAGATAGGGAGAGGAAATAATGGAAAAAGTATTGGACTTCAAAGATTACCATAGCTGGATGCCTATCATTAAAAATATTGCAGATAAATATGATAATCAACAATTAATAGATAAATTTAAAAATCACGATACTTATTTAGAAATATATGACATTAAGGAATTAGTGGGAGAAAGCATTATTAACGAAGTATTTGATTTTATATCTGAATATTATAGTGATATTGTATTCTATCATGCTACGGCAACAAATGATTTAAATTCATATTTAGAAAATGGTTTAATACCAATGAATGTTGAGAGAATGAATCAATATGCTAGAGATATTTTTAATGAAAAAGATTTTCCTGAAATTAATAATGAAATATTTCAAAAAGCTTTAGATGCACAAAATATAGAAAGAAGAAAAGGTATTATATGTTTCGCATTTGATAAAGATGAGTTATTAGAAGATAATTCATCTCATTATTTAATTTATGGTAGTGAATATGTAATGAATATATCTCAATATCTTGGAACAGAAGCGAATGAATATCCAAAATATTTAGAAGAAAAGTTAACACCTACTATTTTAAAATGCAAAATTTCTACTACTGATTTAGATAAAGAAATTATAAAATCCATCTCAGATAATATTATCATTAGATATTTTGAAAATATTATCTATACTAATGAAAAACTACCAGTTATTTACATAAATCCATATCTTGAAAAAGCACTTGATAGTAAGAATATATTAGACTATGAACATCCAACTAATATTAAGTGTAATATAAAAAAAGTTATGTATGGATATTATTAAATGAAAAAAGCAATATCAGTAATTGAAATTAAAGTTTTTTTGATCTTGGTAATAATCGCTTTGTTTGGATTTGGTTTTTTAATCAATTATATTAAAGAAAATATGTGGGTATTGTACTTTGCTATTACTGTAGTTATTGCTTTTATTATTATGTCATACTTTCAAAACCAAAAAGAAAGAAAGTGTAAAAAATGTTTTTCTTCAAATACTACTTTAATAGATGCTAATGATAAAATCATAGGGTGGAAATATACAACAAAAAAAGGTTTACCAGATAAAAGAAGAAAAAATAATACAGCTACATATCTTGTAACAAAAAAGTTTAAATGTAATGATTGTGAACATAATTTTGAGACTAAATCAACATATAAAAGATAATAAAATGACACAAAATAACAATATTACCGAACAGTTCAAAAAGGTTAAAACAATGTACACACCACCATATACCATAACAAATAATATTTTAATTAAAGTTAGTGATATAGTTGAGTTAGTAAGTGAATTAAATCATATAAAAAAAGAGTTAAACACTCCAAAACTTCGTAAAAAGAATAGAATTAAATCTATTACAGGTACTCTACAAATAGAGGGAAATAGTTTTGATGAAGCTAAAGTGACAAATGTGATAGATGGTAAAACTGTACTTGGAACAGTAAGAGAGATAGAAGAAGTTAAGGGAGCTATAAAAGCTTATGATTATTTAGAAAAATATAATTATAAAAGTGAAGAAGACTTATTATACTCTCATAAACTATTGATGAATAATTTACTTCAAAATGCAGGTAAATATAGAGAAAATAATGTAGGTGTTGGTAATGAAAACGGAGTTACTCATATAGCCCCTCCACCTCATTTAGTCCCAAATCTTATGAATCAACTTTTTTATTGGTTGAATAATACACAAGACCATATACTTATCGTAAGTTGTATATTTCATTATGAATTTGAATTTATACATCCCTTTAATAATGGTAATGGAAGAATAGGAAGACTTTGGCAAAGTGTTATACTAAATCAATATAAAGATATATTTGGTGGTGTTCCTATTGAAAGTGTTGTAAGAGATAATCAAGAACTATATTATAAAGCATTAGAAGATTCAGGAAGTATGGGAGAGAGTACCCCTTTTATTGAATTTATGTTAAAAATTATATTAGAAACATTACAAAAAGTAAAAAAAGAAAATGTCCCTAGAAATGTCCCTAAAAATGTCCCTTTAAAACGACTTGATAAAATAATAGAAATTATTACTCAAAATCAAAATATTACAATAGTAGAACTTTCAAATATACTAAAAGTAACAGAAAAAACAATTAAAAGAGATATAATAAAGTTAAAAGAACAAAATAAACTTATTAGAATTGGGAGTCTAAAATCAGGATATTGGGAAGTAAAGGAATAAAATGCCAAATTTAGTAGAAGTACAATATGAACAAACAGGAGCAAGTAAATCTACCAATAAATTTGGTATGAGGGATATGCAACAAAAAGCTTATGAGCAAAGAGATGCTAAGTATCTACTACTTAAAGCACCACCAGCTAGTGGAAAATCAAGAGCTTTGATGTTTATAGCACTTGATAAACTTATAAATCAAGGGATTAAAAAAGTCATTGTTGCCGTTCCTGAAAGGTCAATTGGTGGTTCTTTTGGAAATACTGATTTAAAATCTTATGGTTTTTATTCAAATTGGGGAGTAAATCCTAAATACAATCTTTGTACCTCTATTGATAATAAAAGTAAAGTAGAGATATTTAAAGAATTTTTAAATAGTGATAATGAGATATTAATATGTACCCATTCAACACTAAGGTTTGCATTTGACCAACTAAGTGAATCAAAATTTAATGATACATTATTAGCAATAGATGAGTTTCACCATGTATCTGCTGATGGCGAAAATAGACTTGGTGAAGTTCTAAGAAACTTAATAGAAAAATCAACTTGTCATATAATAGCTATGACTGGTTCATATTTTAGGGGAGATAGTGTACCTGTATTACTTCCCGAAGATGAGGTAAAATTCACTAAGGTAACTTATAATTATTATGAACAATTAAATGGATATGAGTATCTTAAATCACTTGGTATTGGTTACCACTTTTATCAAGTTGACATACTCCCCATAGCTAAAGCAAGGGGATTCTTAAATTCTCTTACTTTAGTGAGATGGATTTAGCTATCTATAGAATCAGGCTACCGAAGTAGCTCTTACAACTCCTCCTGCTAGAGTTGATGTCCCAACTCTTTTTATATTTATACTTGCATTTAAATCTCTATCTATTTCAAAACTACAATTATCACATTTATATATTCTTGTTTTTAAATTTAAATCTTCTTTAATTACTCCACAATTTGAACAAGTTTTAGATGATGGAAAAAATCTATCAATTTTAGTTACATTTGCTTTATATTCTAAGATATTAATAAATTCACTAAAAGCTAAATCAGAAATTTTTCTTCCCCACATCATTTGCATAGCTTTTATATTTAAATTTTCAA
>Ga0193965_1000259_pt1 | contig 18385 bp, 15 predicted proteins | sample FB_8_MG_FD_140330 | JGI IMG/M metagenome (GOLD analysis project Ga0193965, IMG submission 140330) | Microbial mat bacterial communities from the Broadkill River, Lewes, Delaware, United States - FB_8_MG | ecosystem: Environmental > Aquatic > Freshwater > River > Microbial mats | place: USA... | reverse complement strand
CTATCAAAGATGAAAAAAATCCCCTAACTTACATCTCACTTTTACTCTTTGCCTATCTCTATGGCTTGATTCATGCATTAGGTCCGGGACATGGAAAAACACTTGTAGCAAGTTATTTTCTTTCCAATGAACGCTCCTACTCCAAAGCCTTATTTGTCTCACTTGCTATTGGAGTCGTGCATACCTTTTCGGCCTTTTTACTTACACTTATAATCTATTTTGGGGTAAATACTTTTCTTTCACAATTTATGCAAGAGAGTGTCTATCTTACAACAAAAATATCTGCTCTTATGATTATCTCTATAGCTCTATATCTACTCTATACAAAGTATAAAGCCTATAGAGAACTTAAAAATGCTCAAAAGTTTAGCTTTAGTGCAACACCTCATGTGGCTACCTGTGCGTGTAACTCATGCAAAGTTGACTCTAATAGCACGGATATAGCCCTCATCATCTCAGCAGGAATTATTCCATGCCCTGGAACAACAACAATATTTATTTTTGCTCTCTCTTTGGGACTCTATTATGCTGGTTTTTTATCAGCACTTGTAATGAGTTTGGGAATGAGTACCATCATATATGTTTCAGCACTTATAAGTGTCTCAGTACGCAAAAAAACAGCACAAAAAAATGAGAAACTCAAAAAATATTTAGAGTATGCTAGTCTGATAATTATTCTATTATTGGGATTTTTATTGCTTTTGACATAAGGTGTTGTGAGGAGACAACACCTACTTATTCGATTTTATAACTTAGCTTAGATACGCAGGTGTGGCTAGACCGACTTTTTTGCCTTTTTGTTCCATAACAATAACATCTATAGCGTCACCCTCACTATATTTATCAGAGAGTTTATCTATTCTCTCTTTGGATACTTTAGAAATATGTAAGAGTGCATCAAAGCCATCTGGCATCTCTACAAAGATACCAAACTCAACAATCTTTTTGACTTTTCCATTGTAGATTTTTCCTAGCTCATAGATAGTCTGTTTTTTGACTGGTGCATTGGCTATGCCTTGGATATGTGCTTTGGCTGCTTGGACTTTGGATTTGTCTCCACCTACTACTTTTACTCCACCTTTATCACGGTCTAAATCTATGCTTACATCAAACATATCTATAATTTCTCTAATTGTTGCACCCGCTTTTCCAATAATATCTACAATCTTACTAGGGTGAATTGTAAAGAGTTCTGTGCTTGGTAGAGCTTGGCTTGGTTTTGTATTGGCTTCAGCCTCTTCCATTAAGTCTAAGATATGGTTTTTGGCATTACTTGCTTTGTTGAGGGCTTCTTGGAGGAGGCTAAGTTCTATACCACCTAATTTAATATCCATTTGAAGTGCAGTGATACCTCTACGCGTTCCTGTAACCTTGAAATCCATATCACCGTCATGGTCTTCAAGCCCCATAATATCTGTTAAGATAGCATGAGTAGTCCCATCAGTGACCAGTCCCATAGCCACACCAGCGACAAGCTCTACAATATCTATATCTGCTGACCGTAGTGCCAATGAACCACCACATACTGTAGCCATAGAAGAGGAGCCATTGCTCTCTAATACTTCAGAGACCAAACGAATAGAGCCATCTAAATCCAAATCAATGACTGGTTCTAATGCTCTTTTGGCTAAGTTTCCATGCCCTAACTCTCGTCTTCCTGGAGCACCATTGAATTTGGCTTCACCCACACTAAACCCTGGGAAGTTGTAATGTACCATAAAGTTTTCATAGAGGCTTTGATTATTGGTGATAAGCTCATAGGCTTGTGAATCTTTGCTATCACCTAGTGTGGTACTTACTAATGTTTGCGTCTCTCCTCTTGTAAAGAGACATGAGCCATGCACACTTGGTAGGAGACTAGTCTCTATGCTAATAGGACGCACTTCATCAAGTTCTCTTCCATCTGCACGGATAGCATCTTGGAGTATCATCTCTCTTACAACGCTTTTTTTGTAGTTTTCTAATACTTTTTTGGTAAGCTCTTCATCTGTACTTTTTTCTGCATCTTCTAGGGCAGTTATAATACTCTTTCTTACTCTTTTGAGGGCTGTGCTTCGCTCACTTTTTGCCATCTCATTAACAGCTTCTTTGACCTCTTTGGCAAAGTTTGTGGCAATAAATTCATAAAGCTCTACATCACCTTTCTCTTCTTGAAGTACCAAATCAAGAGGCTCTCTAGCAAGAGGAGTAAACTCTTTTGTAAAACTCTCTGTTGCCTCTTTGATAGCAGTTAGAGCAACCTTTAGTACCTCTATCAACTCTTCATTATTAAGAGCATTAGACTCTTGATGCTCCAAAATAACAGGAGTCTCACCCATCATAGGATTTATACCTATGAGTTCTACATCATCTATTGTACGAGAAGCCATACTTCGCATCTCTATCATCAAGAGGTCTTCACCACTTCCTACAACAAAGAGGTCAAGAGTACTTTGGCTTAGAAGCTCTAAACTAGGGTTGAGTACAATCTCTCCATCTATTTTGCCTATACGGACTGCGGATACATTTTGACTTACAGGAATATCTGATACAAAAAGAGCTGCATTTGCTGCATGGAGTGCGGCTACTTGCATATCTACTTGTGGGTCACTACTAACAACCATTATTGTCATAACAACAGGATAGTGAAATCCTTGTGGAAAGAGTGGTCTAATAGAACGGTCAACAATCCGAGAAGTGAGTGTTTCAAAATCTCCTGGTTTTGTCTCTCTTTTGATAAATCCACCAGGAATTTTGGCTGCAGCATAAGATTTTTCCATATATTGTACAGTCAAAGGCAAGAAGTCATCATCTACTGCTTTTTCATCAATAGCAACAGCTGCGATTAATACTGCTTTTCCTACACTATACATTACAGCACCACTTGCTTGTTTTGCTACTTTATTAAAGCTATACTGCTCTTGTACTCTATTTGTCTCTAACTTAATGATTTGTTCCATAAAAATTCTATTCCTTTGTCTGTTTGGATACTTCAAGTAATCCACTATTTTTTATCATCTCTTCTAATTTATTAAAGTTTAATGATTTTTTATTCTTATAATAATACTCTATAGAGATATAATTATCTATCTGATGCGGAGAAAATACACCATCACAAATAGTTAATAAGTTTTGATGGATACCCCTATCTAATATAGGTACCGCAATATAGACACTTTTGACTCCCATCTCAATCATAGATTTTAATGCTACTGTCATTGTTAATCCTGTCTCAATACACTCATCAACTAAAATTACATTTTTGCCTTCTAGGTTTTCTAGGGGTATCCCTTTGCGATACTTATAGACATAAGAGAGTACAGACTCCTCATATTGACGGTGTGCTTCACTATAGATATAATCTTTATCAATACCAAAAGATTCTACAAGGAGTTCATGGATAACCATCTCTTCTGTCTCACTTACAATAGCAATCATCAATTCAGAGTTGTTAGGTGCATATATTGCTTCACTCAAAAAGATATTCATAGGTATCTTCTCTTCTCTACTTAGATAGGAAGCAAAATAGACCCCTGCTTCACTTATTGCAATAACTACACTATCCTCAGGATGAAAATATCCATTAGGGATAAGAGAGTGTAACTCTTTGGCAGCCTCTTCTTGATTCTCAAAAAGAGCCATGGGTTTTTTGGTTGATTTCATTTAATATCTTCTATCATCTTCTGAAGACATCGCAACACCACCAAAGGGTACAAAATTAAGTTGGAATGCAAAAAGTGTCTCTTCTATGGATTTGGAGCCATCTTCTGTTAGTAGAGCTCTAATCTCTTGTTTCATTCCTAATGCAAGGTTCCAACACCCTTTGTCATATTTGAATCCTATACGATATTGTGACTGTAACTCATCTTCGGTATCATCATTATCAAGATCATAAGTAAAACCCATATTGAGAGTAAGGCGATTGGTAATCTGATACCCTACATCTAATTTGAGGTCATTTGTCTTCTCATAGGTTTTAATCTCTTCATCTTCATCCCAAGAGTAGAGACGCTCATAAGAGTGTGAGAGTCCAATACCATACCCTTCTCCTCCCCAGTTAATACGACTTGACATCTCTTTGATTTTATTAAACTGATGGGAAAATATTACAAGATTATAGAGTTGCCAATTGGCTATATTGTACTGCATCTCATTGGATATATCACCCCAATTATACTCCTCTTGTTCTGGTAAGTATGATTGTGAGAGTCTTTGATAGAACTTAAGGCTTCCTCCCTCATCATAAAAATATTGGCTCAAACGAAAAGTAATATCCTCCTCTTCAAAACCAGGAGAGTAGAGTTTTTTCTGTGTATCCTCCAAAGCTTCAAACTTTTCGAGGTCACTATCTTGATTACTAGGAAGACTATAGATAAGTGATGGCTGAAGAACATGCACAAACTCACTATATTTTTTGGTCAAATCGGTAAAGACTTTGGCTCTATGAATTGCGTTATAGTATTCATACTCATCTATATCATAGGTTTCATTTCCATAGAGAGCTTTTTTGTAGTATAAATCCTCTTTGAAAGAGAGTGATACAAAGCCATCAAAGAGTGTAGTTGTATACTCTATAGGGGCATAAAACTCCATAAGTTCTACAGTTGTTCCCTCTTCTCTTGTATAGTTATTTGTTGTAAGGTCTGCACTATATGTGAGATTATTACTAAAGACTGATTGAAGATATTTGTGTAACTGTATGGTTGGAAGTATCTGCATAGTAGCATTATTCTCTTCTACTGTTGTATCAATAAAGTATTTTGCATAGACCCCACCAAAATAGTCATTATTATTCACAAAATAGTTTGCTTTTGATTCCATAAATGATGCGACACCAAAGTGGTTCATAGGCTTTTTTTGGAGATAGATATAGTCAATATCATTTAAAAGAACAATATCAAGATAGAGACCATCTTGAACATCTACGGGTTTATTAACTACTCTCTCAATGACTTTTGAGGAGCTATAGAGCATCTCAAAGCCATAGTGTGTTTTGTTGGTAAGCTCATAATCTGCCACATAATTATCCTGGTCTCTAAAGTATCCTAAACGAATACCTCCATGAGAATAGGGAGAGTCGGCAAAACGGAGTGTTCCGTAGATACCCTCACCTCTATTAGTACGAATTTGTGGATTTAGCTCTATATCCCAACTTGGAGAGAGTGCTAGATAGAGAGGCTGTTCATAGATAAAGCCTTCTGTCTCACTATAGCCAAAAGCAGGAAATAAAAGTCCAGAGCTTCTTTTGGAGTGTGTTGAGAATGCTAAGTAGGGAGTATAGATAAGAGGCATATCCCAAAGTTTTATCTTGACATCATTCATAGTCATATAGTGGTTCTTGCCATCATAATGAGAGTTTTCTGAATAGATAGCCCAATCAGAGCTATTCACATCACAACTAGATATCATAGAGCTACTAAATGTAAGATTATCATCTTTTTTAACTGCTTTATTTGCAAATATCCAAATATCATGGGCATCAGATAAGAATGTTTTTTTGAAATGTGTCTCTTTGGTTTGTGTATCTATAACTACCTCACCACTCTCTATCTTACTCCCTTGATAGCCCATCAACTCGACACTTTTGCCTTTGAGTGTTAGGAGATGATTGGCTCTATCGTAGGTTGCAAAGGAGGATTGTATAATAGAGTTATCATAATGGACAACCACATTACCTTTGGCTGTGATGGTTGTCTCATTTGCAGAGAGGTCTTCTGCCATTATCTCTATTTTGCCTTGGGCTAAAGCCATTACCCATAAGAACGGGGTTAAAATAATTGCTATTTTATGCATCGATTACCACACATCCTGATAGTTTATCATGAAGAGTTTGTGCAAGGGGATTAAAAAACGCCATAAGAAATCCTAAATAGAAAAATGTCTCACTTACTACTCTAAGCACGGCACGCATCAAAGAGCTACTAAGTGGAGGAGTCTCGCCTGTAGAGAGCAATACTACACGCATTTTGAGCAAATATTTGCCAAGAGTCATACCATTTTGCCATACAAAAAGAGTATGGTAAAATATTCTAATAGAGATAATAATAAAAAAATTCTCTGTCAAGAAGTGATTTATCTTTTCTATATCCCCAAGTGTTGAAAGTTGTGACCAAAAAATTGATATAACAAGAATACTCACAACTAAATCATCAATAATAAATGCACCTACTCTTTTTTTTGCTGGTACAATCTGTGCTTGTTCTTGGCTCTCTTGCATATTTATTCCTCTAGTTGTAGTGCTTGATAGGCAATATCTGTTCTACACTGCTTTCCAATAAAATGAACCTGACCACAGAGCATATAGGCTCTTTGGTGTGCTTGTGCAATACTCTCTCCTATCCCAACACAGACTAATACACGCCCACCTGTTGCAAGGAGTGTGCCATCATCATTACGACTCACACCTGCAAAAGAGATATGGGCATTGGCCTCTATATCATCATGGACTATATCATCAATAATAATCTCTGCTGGTTGAGAGCTTTTATAGGGGTAATCTTTACTTGCCATTACAACACCAACGGCATATTTGTTATAAAACTCTATAGAAGCACTCTTTAGGTCTCCTGTAGCTGCTTTATAAAAAAGCTCACTTGCAGGAGATTTGAGCAGAGGCATCAACTCTTCACACTCAGGGTCTCCAAAGCGAACATTATACTCTAATATAATAGGTTCACCCTCTACTACCATTACACCAATAAAAAGTACACCAGTAAATGGCATACCCTCCTCTTTCATTCCTTTAAGAGTAGGCTCAATAACTCTCTCATCAAGTTTTCTATAAATTGCATCATTTACTAAAGGTGTTGGAGCATAGGCACCCATACCACCTGTATTTGGTCCTTGGTCATCATTTAGAAGTCTTTTGTGGTCTTGGGCTGCTGGAAGTACCACAAAATCTTCACCATCACAAATAGCAAATACAGAGAGTTCATAGCCATCCAAAAACTCCTCTACTACAATAGAAGTTCCTGCATCGCCAAAAGAGTTTCCAGAGAGCATCTCTCCTGCTGCTTGTTTTGCCTCATCTTGAGTTTGGGCAATAATCACACCTTTTCCACCACAGAGACCATCAGCTTTTACTACAATAGGAGCTTGGAGAGTATTGATAAATTTATACGCCTCTTCAAGAGAGTTGGTTTCTATATAAGATGCAGTAGGGACGCTATGTCTTGCTAGAAAGTTTTTCATAAATATTTTTGAACCCTCTAGCTGTGCAGCTGCTTTGCTTGGTCCAAATATTGCAAGTCCTCTTGCTTGAAAAATATCTACAATACCATCAACAAGTGGTCCTTCAGGCCCTACTATGGTAAGGTCAATACCATTAGATTCAACAAAATTAGCTAATTCATTAAAGTCACTTATTGAGATATTCTCTCCAAGTGTATCAGATGCACCATTACCTGGGGCAAAATAGAGCTTCTCTACAGCATCATCCTTTTTGAGTGCTAAACCTATTGAATACTCTCTACCACCTGCACCTACAATCAAAACATTCATTATATTACCTTTAATTAATCATTAGTAATAGACACAATTATATATATTAATAAAGATTAGTAGGAATCCCCAAGTGGCCGTTCTGCTTAAAGTCGGCCCTAAAAAGCCAACGGTGTAGGAGAGAGCAGACCCTTAGGGGGCAGATTCTAACCTCGTGAAAGGTTCAAACAAAAATACCCACGCACAGACCCGACTACCTGTCCTACGAAAACGAATGTTGGACCCCATATACAGTCATCGAACCACTCAGGTAATGGCATTATAACAAATAGGAGTTTATAGAGGAGTAAAAAGCAAGAGAATCTCTGAAATTTAGAAAAATAGCTCTGTAGACTTCACAAAATATCTTAGAGCTAGAAGTCTATTTTTTGTTAAATTTGATATAATATCTCTAAAGTAAATGGAGAGTTATTGTATGAAAAGTCTTATCTGTATCAATACCTATAAGAGTGTTGCCTTAGTTAAATCATTTATATGGGATTATATAGAGTTTGTAAAATCAAATGACGAATATAGTTTTGTAGTAAGTCTTGATGGTAAGGACAGTGCTACTATTGAGTATTGTAAGAGCCATAATATCCCTCTTGTCTACTCTGAGTCTAATGAGGGTGTAGGTATTTCCAAAAATAGAATTATTGACTCTTTTGGTGAGTATGAGTACTACTTTTTTATAGAAGATGATATAGAGCTTCTTAACCCTGAAGTATTTGATATACATATTCAACTCTCAAAAGCATTAGACCTTCACCACTTTTCACTCTTTGAAGAGAGACGCATTCGAGAACAAAGAGGCTCTTTAGAGCATAATGGATACCATATTATTCAGGCGATGTATGGAGGGGCTCCTTTTAACTTCTTTACCAAAAAGGGTCTTGATAGAGTAGGTGGGTTTCATACAAAATTTGCCAAATATAAAAGATTTGGTCATACAGAACATAGTTATCGTTTTGTGCATAATGAATTAAGTCCCTCTCCTTTTTTGATTATTGAAGAGCTTCTTGAGGGGTATTTTCGATGGAATGACCCTATATCAAGAATCAAAATATCCGTAGAGGTCTCTAAAAATAGGCTTTTTATAGAAGAGGAGAGACTTATTGAGGAGAAGATTAAATTTTTCCCTCTACAAACACTCTCACCCTACTATAAAAGTAATATTGAGCAGATGCAAACACTAGAGGGAGTGATTATTGACCCCAATGTCAAAAGACATAAACAAAAATTTTACCTGCAACAGTTTTTTTTAGACTCTTTTAGAAAAATTAAAAATAGTATTAAATTTATTCTCAAAAAACCATTTGCCTTATGAATAAATCATACTTCTCAATGCTAGACCCTTTGGGGTTTTTATTATTACTTCTCTATATGGTTCTCTTGATTGGTGCATTAATATATCTCTCAAAACGCCTCAAAGTAGGTTTTTCAGCCAAGGTTATTAGCCTATTTTTTATCTACTATACACTCTTTTTTATTGTAAGTACTCTTTTGCCTTTTGTCCCTGATTTGCCTGATACAGAACTTTTTGCATCTATAATTACCCAAAACTACTTTCCACCTCATCAATCTTTGGGTGTGCGACTCTTTTATGGCATTACTTACCCATTGCGATTTTTATCACTCTTTAGGCTAGAACTTTTTATACTTTTGCAGATTTTTATCTTTATGCTCTCTTTGATGATTTTATGGAAGTCTTGGCAGATTGTACTCCTTGAAAATAATCAGGACATAAGATTAGGTGGGACTCTGTTTTTGATTTTATCTGCTTTGTATCCCTCTTTTTTGCTCTATATTCCTATCCCTTTAAGAGAGTTTTTTATACTTTTTGGCTTTTCAATTATGATTTATGGATTAGTCCATAGATACTATTTGGGTCATGGAGTTTTGTATATTCTTTTGGGCTCTCTTTTATTGATTTTTGGAAGACCACAGCTTATTGTTATTGTTATTATATTTTTGGCACTTTTTCAAAAAAATAGATGGATAAAGTATGGACTCATAGCAAGTAGTATATTTTTGATTCCTTTTATCTTCTCTACACTTACTTCTTATCAGTTTACTCCTGAGTTCTTTGCCTATTTACGCAATGTAAGCAATGAAAGATATGGGACATTAGCCTATGGAGTAGTAGAGTGGCATAGCTATTGGGAGATTATTCGTGATTTGCCTCTGCTATTTTTGCAATTTATACTCTCTCCTTTTGCATTTTTGCATGATAAAAATCCATTGAATCTTTTGGCTATATTTATAGATGCTCTCTTTACTATTGGTATCTATCTCTCTGTACTCTATGCAGGAGTAAAAGTCTCTAGGATATATCTCTTTGTATTTATGATTAGTGCTCTACTCTTCTCAATATGGGAGTTTCATATTGGTGCAGCAGTTCGCCACCGTATGCCTCTTGTGGCTATCCTTTTGCCTGTTGCATCCTATGGTATGCTCAAATTCTATCAAGATATTCAAAACTATAAGGCACGAAAATGACTCTACAGATTCTTATCTCTACTATGAATAGTAAATTTATGCAAAGAGCTATTACGCCTCCTGCACCCTATTTAGTTATCAATCAAATCTCCCCCAACAAGGGTCTCTCCAAAAGCAGAAACCAAGCAATAGAGCAAAATAGTAGTGATATTGCCCTAATTAGTGATGATGACCTAGAGTATAAAGAAGATATAGAAAAAATTATCCTAGAGGCATTTACAAACAATAGTAATGCTGATATAATCACTTTTCAGGTGCAAACTCCAGATGGGTTAGCCTACAAACAGTATAAACCAAACTCTTTTTGGCATACACAAAAGAGTATTATGAGTGTCTCATCGGTAGAGATAGCATTTAAAAAAGCCTCCATAGAGAAGGGCTCTCTTAGGTTTGATGAAAAGTTTGGTTTAGGAAGTGATTTTCCAACAGGTGAAGAGATTATATTTTTGAGTGATGCCCTTAAAATGGGTCTTAAGATACTCTATATTCCCATACCTATTGTTGTGCATCCACAAGAGAGTTCAGGAAAAAATTATGATAACCCCAAACTTATAGAGGCCAAGGGGGCTATGTTTTATAGGCTTTTTTCTTTTTTGGGATATGGTGCTTCGTGGCTCTTTACACTCAAAAAATATAAATCATCTCCCTACTCTAAGATGCAATTTTTTGCACTTATGCACAAGGGAATTCGTAACTATAGGAGTATAAAATAATGAATAAAACAACACTAGAAAAAAATGAGATAGATGAAATAATAGAGCTTTTAATAGAGTACAAAAAACTTATAGCCATAGTAACAGTAGCTACCCTCTTTGTAGCTATTTTGTATGCTTTTGTTATTTATAAGCCTATCTATCAAGCTACGGCTCTTCTTCAGTTAGCCAAAAAAAATACTTTTATATTAGAAGAGGCAGATGCACTTAGAGAAAAGTTGGTAAGCAAATACCATATCTATACAGACCCCAACCAACCACTCCCACATATTAGTAATATACAAAAGCCAAAATACTCTTCAGGTTTTCTTGAAATAACTGCTCTAGCGTATAATAAATCAGAGTTAAAAGAGATACTTACAAAGAGTGTAGCTCAGATACAACAAGAACATAATATCTCTATAGAGAGTTATAGTTTAGATCAAAAGAGTGTTCTTAGACAATCTAATGCAAATATAGAGAGTATAAATAGACAGATAGATGCATTAAAAGCCAAAAATGAAACACTTACCAATCAACTCAAAGAGCTAAGTAATGAGCAGTTAGCCTTGATTGCTATTAATACAGTCACTATTATCAAAAATGAGACAGAGATGATACGATTAGAAGAGGTAGCCTTGCGACAGAGTAACTACTCTAACTCTTTAGAGATTACACTCAATCCAACACGGACATTTAATACAAAACTTATAGATGGTATTAATATTCATCCAAAACCTATCACTCCAAGCAAGAAAATTATTATTATTGTAGGCTTTGTAAGTGGTCTACTCTTGGGATTACTACTCTCATTTTTCTTGGCATCTTTGGGAAAGAGGAGAGAGTAGTATGCTAATCTCATTAATGTATCATCATATTAATGGTGATAAGTTCTCTAACACATTAGAGGTATTTCAATCACACCTAGAGTATCTTGTAGCCAACTATAATATAGTCACTCCAGATGATAGACTCTCTTCTACACAAGATAATCTATCTATTACCTTCGATGATGGCTATTATGACTTTTATCATTATGTATTTCCTCTGCTTAAAGAGTATAATATCAAAGCCATCCTAGCAGTTCCTACAGCTTTTATAGAAGAACAAACCACAGCGTCACATAAACAAAGAGTCTCTCTTGGACATCAAGAGATATATCAAGAGAAAAATTATCGTAAGTTTGGCTCTTTTTGTACTTGGAGTGAACTCAAAGAGATGAGTGATAGTGGTTTTGTAGTGATAGCATCACACTCTCACAAACATAAAGATTTAGCAACAAGTGGTATTGACCTACACCAAGAGATTGTTATATCCAAAGAGATACTAGAAGAGAAGTTAGGCTCTAAGATAGAGAGCTTTATCCTCCCTTTTGGAAGATACAACAAAGAGTCTTTAGCACTACTCAAACAGCACTACAAATATATCTTTAAAGTAGGTCAAGGGGTAAATAGAGACTTTAGGGGTGTAAATGGTCTTATCTACCGTATTGATGCTGATGAGGTAGCAGATATTCGCTCTCTTTTTACTTTTAACTCTCTGCTTCAATATAGACTTAAATCACTTATTAAATATTTTTATGATGGGATACAAAGATGAATAAAAGAGTATTTCTCTCACCACCGAATATGAGTGGAAAAGAACAAGAGTATATAGCAGAGGCTTTTGAGAGTAACTATATAGCCCCCTTAGGACCTTTTGTAAATCGTTTTGAGGAGTCTATTTGCAACTATACCAAAGCCCCTTATTCTTTGGCTCTCTCTTCTGCTACTGCGGGGCTTCATTTGGCTTTGAGAGTTTTGGGAGTAGGTGAGGGTGATATAGTACTTACTTCATCTTTTACCTTTATAGGTTCAGTCAATGCTATACTCTATGAGAGAGCAACGCCATTTTTTATAGATAGTGATGAGAGTTGGAACATCTCTCCGCTACTCCTCAAAGAGGCTATTGCATTAGCACCCAAAAAGCCAAAAGCGTTGATTATTACACATCTTTATGGACAAATGGCAAAAATTGAAGAGATAGTAGCTATCTGTAAAGAGCATAATATTTATCTGATTGAGGATGCGGCAGAATCTTTGGGTGCATCTTTTCAGGGAAAACAGAGTGGAGTATTTGGTGATTTGGGTGTCTACTCATTTAATGGCAACAAGATACTCTCCACAAGTGGTGGAGGGATGCTTGTGAGTGCGTCTAAAGAGTGGATTGAAAAAGCGAGTTTTTTTGCTACACAGGCTAAGGAGCCTTATCTCTATTATGAACACAAAGAGTATGGTTATAATTATCGTCTAAGTAATATACTCGCAGCCATTGGAGTAGCACAGATGGAGGTCTTGGAAGAGAGAGTAGCAAAAAAGAGAGCAATTTTTGAGTACTATCAAGAAGAACTCTCTGGTATAGAAGAGATTTCATTTATGCCAGAGATAGAGGGAAGTAGGGGCAATAGGTGGCTTACTACAATCACTTTTGAGAAAACAAATCCCTTTGAAATTATTGAAGTATTGGAGAAACATAATATAGAGAGCCGTCCACTCTGGAAGCCTATGCATCTGCAACCTCTTTTCAAAGAGAGTCTTCAGATAAGAAGTGGTATAAGTGAAAATCTTTTTCAAAAAGGTCTTTGTCTTCCTAGTGGTACAGCACTGCAAAAGAGAGATATTGTAGCTATTTGTACTCTTATAAAGAAACATATTTAATGATTGCACTTTTCCGTCCTACCTCTGCAAAGAGAATACTTTTTTTTCTTTTTGCAGATATTTTTTTATCACTAATTACTCTGTATGGAGCATATATATTACGGTTTGGTCTCTATATAGAGAAGAGTTTCCTCTCCTCTTTTGTTTTAACCTATACACTTTTAATTACTCTTAAAATTCTCTCTCTTTTTCTATTTAAGGTCTACTTTATTGTATGGCGTTTTTTTGGTTTGAGTGAAGCAGAAAATCTCTTTAAGGCACACCTTGTAGCTTATGGGTCATTTATACTTTTGTATCTTCTTTTTAGTGATATTTTTGCCCCTTTTCCTAGAAGTATTATCGCTATAGATTTTTTTCTTTCACTCTTTATGATAGGGGGATTGCGTTTTTCCAAAAGAGTACTTATCCAAGATATACAATCATCCAAAATGAAGCCAACACTTATTATAGGTGTGAGTAACCATACCTCCACAGTAGTGCGTCAGACCTTGGAGAGTGAGATAGATTACTACCCTGTAGCCATTATAGCTCTAGCCCAAGGAAACCATGCTGTCAATAGCTATATTCATAATCTTAAAGTCTATAGTTTTGAAGCCTTAGAGGAGGTTATTAAAACCAAAGATATTAAAGCAGCTGTTATTGCAAGAGAACTTATCCCTAGTGAACTTAAAGTCGTTGTAGAGAGGCTAAATAGTCTGGGCATTAGCCAAATCAAACAGATACGGATTATAGGCTCCCAAGATGAAAAATTAGAAGATATCTCTATTGAAGAGCTTCTTGCACGGCACCCCAAAGATTTAGACCAAGAGTGTATAGCCTCTTTTGTAAAAGGTAAAAATATCCTTATTACAGGAGCTGGTGGGAGTATTGGGTCTGAAATATCAAGACAGTCTGCTCTCTTTGGGGCAAAGCATCTAACTCTTGTGGATAATAGTGAATTTAACCTCTATCAAATAGGCGAAGAGTTGCCAAATGCTACACTCTCTTTGGTCTCTGTTACAGATAAAAACCAATTAGAAAAGATTTTTAAAAGAGAGAAACCAGATATAGTTATCCATGCAGCAGCCTATAAACATGTTCCTATATGTGAGGCCAATCCACAAAGTGCTATCTATAATAATATTCAAGGAAGTATTAATATTATGGATATAAGTATTGAGCATGGTGTCTCTAAGGTAGTAATTATCTCTACAGATAAAGCTGTGCGACCTACAAATATAATGGGAACAACCAAACGAATTACAGAGCTGTATGCCAATAATGTGGAGGCAAAAGATACAGAGATTGTGGCTGTTCGTTTTGGGAATGTATTGGGTTCTAGTGGAAGTGTTATTCCCAAATTTAAACAACAGATACAAAATGGTCAAAATATCACCGTCACGCATCCTGATATTACAAGATACTTTATGCTTATCTCTGAAGCATGTCAACTTGTACTCCAAACAGGAGCCATAGCCAAAGGGGGAGAGCTTTTTGTGCTTGATATGGGAGAGCCTATTCGGATAGTTGATTTAGCCAAACAGATGATTCGATTTTATGGCAAAGAGGGAGAGATAGAGATAACCTTTAGTGGGCTAAGAGCAGGAGAGAAACTCTATGAAGAGCTTCTTCTTGATGAGAGTGAAAAAGAGACTATCTATCCCTCTATTTTTATAGCTAAACCAACTTATTATAATATTTCTCAACTCAATAGAGATATAGAACTACTCTTCAAAAGTGATGACAAAATTAAAGCACTCCAAAAGATAGTACCTGAATTTACAAGAGAGCATGTGGTATAATAAATAAAATTTTAGGAGTTTACAGATGAAGAAGATTACTCTAGTAGCATTAGTATTGGCAACAAGCATGGCTTTTGGAATGAGTGTTAATGAGCTTAACAAAGCCTCAAAAACAGAATTAATGAAAATAAATGGTATAGGTGAAAAAAAAGCAGATGCTATTATCAAGCATAGGTCTAAAACAAAATTTAAATCTATCTCTGATGTAGCAGAGGTTAGAGGCGTAGGACCATCTTTGGCAAAAAATATTAAAAATGATGTTTATAAAAAAACTACTAAGAAAAAAAGTACAAAAGAGACAAAAGAGACAAAAAATAAAAATAACTCTACTACAAAATAGAGCATAATTTATTACAAGAGTCTCCTAAGAACTCTTTGCATGGCTAGAGATACTCGTTTTTAAACTCTACATAACGAGAAGCAGAGGCATAGAGTTCTTCTATCTCTTCTTTGTTTAATTCTCTTACCACTTTAGCAGGAGTTCCCATAATAAGGCTTCGTGGAGGGAATTTTTTGTTTTTGGTTACAAGACTTCCTGCTCCAACTATAGACTCTTTGCCAATAACGGCTCCATCAAGAATAGTTGCACTCATTCCAATCAAACAGGCATCTTCTATAGTACAGCCATGGAGCATAACACGGTGACCTACCGTAACATCATTGCCTATAACTGTAGGGTTTCCATCACTCATATCATCTCTTTTGTGGTGGGTTACATGTATCATAGAGAGGTCTTGGATATTGCTTCTATCGCCTATAGTAATATGGTGTACATCGCCTCTGACTACACAGCCAAACCACACAGCACTATCTTCGCCCATCTTTACGCGTCCTATGACACTTGCACCCTCTGCTACCCATGCATTCTTTTCTAGTTGTGGAGTCCACTCTTTAAATTGTAGTAACATCTATTCGCCTTTTTGTAATATTTTGTTTGCTAATCTATCGAGATATTTTGGTATAGCTTTGTCGACTCTATTATACATTTTGTTTGTATACTTCTCTAATATATTATGGTTATTGATTATCTCACCTACGGGAGCTACTTTGTAATACTCTCCATTTGGTTTGAGTTCCCATTTGAGTTGATTGTCTCTAAGTTGTATAAGAAGAATTTTCTCAATCCTAGAAGAGAGTTTTGGCTCTTGAATAGGAGTCATAAGCTCTACACGACGCACCAAATTACGAGGCATAAGGTCAGCACTAGAGATATAGCACTTGGCACTATCATGTTTAAAATAGTAGATGCGTGGATGCTCTAGGTATTTTCCTATAATAGAGTAGACGCGAATAGTCTCACTCACCCCTTTAATTTGAGGTCTCAAAGCACAAATACCCCGAATAATAAGATCTATCACTGTACCTTTTTGGGATGCTTTATAGAGAGCTTTAATAATATCTGGGTCTACTAAAGAGTTGGATTTTAGTATAATATGACCTTCTTGGGCATAACTACTCTCTTTTTCAATCATCTCTATTAGTCTAGGTTTAATTTGAGTTGGTGAGACATAGAGATTATCAAGTGTAGCTCTAGTAGAGAAACCTGTTAAGAAATGAAAAAATCGCGTTGCATCATCATTAAGATTAGTTTTGGCAGTAAAATAACTCATATCTGTATAGATTTTAGCCGTCGTTGGATTATAGTTACCTGTAGCAAGATGTAGATAGCTTTTGAGTTGATTTTTTTCTCTTTTGATAACTTGTGCAATCTTTGCATGGACTTTAAATCCAGGGATACCATAGACTACATGTGCCCCTGCATCTTCTAATGTTTTTGCCCAGTGGAGATTATTCTCTTCATCAAAACGGGCTTTGAGTTCGACTAATACTGTAACTTGTTTGCCATCTTGAACAGCTCGTATAAGAGATTTGACAATAGGTGATGATGCTCCAACACGATAAAGGGTCATCCTAATAGCCAAAGTACTAGGGTCTGTAGAGGCTTGTGCTATAAATTTTAAAATAGGGTCAAAACTATCATAAGGGTGATACAAAAGTATATCCTCTTTTTCGATTATCTTAAAAATATCATCTTGATTAAGTGGTGCAAGGGTTTTGGGTGTGTATACAGGAAGCATAAGATTTGAGAGACTCTTGTCTCCAATGATTTGCCAAAAACTTCCTAAATTAAGAGGAGTGTCTTTGTAGAAGTAAATATCATGTTTATAGAGTTTAAGGTGTGTTCGTAAAAATTCTATCAAATCACTATCTGCACCCTCTATAAGCTCTAATCGTACAAGAGAGCCTTTATTTCTAGCACGCAATCCCTCTTCCAAAATTTCCAAAAAATCATCTGCTTCTTGTTCTGTAATTGCAATATCAGCATTCCGTGTTACACGAAAAGCAGTCGATGCTACTCTTTTGTATCCAGGGAAAAGGTCACTAATAAAGTTTTCTACAACACTCTCAATAGGCACAAAGACATTATCTACTTGAATAAACCTTGGGAGTATACGAGGAATACGGATAAGACCATTTTTAAGGTTTGATTGTTTGTCTATAAGAGTAATTGCTATACCAAAACTAAGATTATTTAGATGAGGAAAAGGGTGTGTTGTATCTATGGCTATAGGAGTAATAACAGGAAAAATTTGCCCAAAAAAGAGAGCCTCTATCTTTTTCTTTTGCTTTTTTTTGATTGTATCAAACGGTTTAATCAAAACCCCATAAGTCCCTAACTCTTTAAGGATACTCTGGTAGTGTCCCTCTAGGAGTCTTTGTTCATTATGCAAATAGAGATGAATAGCAGCTAACTGCTCTCTAGGTGTGAGCTTATCTGCACCTGTCTCTTGAATACCTGCATAGAGGAGTGCTTTGAGTCCTGCAACTCGTATCATATAAAACTCATCTAAGTTTGTACCATAGATTGCCAAAAATTTTAATCTTTCTAATGGAGGAAGGCTTTTGTCATTGGCTTGTGCTAAAACACGCGTATTAAATTGTAGCCAAGAAAGCTCACGATTAAAATATAAAGAAGAGGAGTTTAAATCAGTCATAAGAAAATCCTTGAATTGTTTGTGTATTATAGCTTTTTTATCTTTGCTATCTCATCTCGTAACCTCGCAGCTTCTTCAAACTCTAAGCTTTTAGCGGCATGGAGCATTTTGGCTTTGAGTTCTTTTACAAGGTTTTGCCTCTCTGCTTTTGGCATTTTATCAAGAGAGTTTTGTTTATTATATAATTGACCTACATCTTCTACTTTTAAATCGGTATCAAGTTCACGCAGAGTTGTTGTGGGGGTTATATTATGCTCTCTATT
>Ga0193965_1000256_pt1 | contig 18435 bp, 14 predicted proteins | sample FB_8_MG_FD_140330 | JGI IMG/M metagenome (GOLD analysis project Ga0193965, IMG submission 140330) | Microbial mat bacterial communities from the Broadkill River, Lewes, Delaware, United States - FB_8_MG | ecosystem: Environmental > Aquatic > Freshwater > River > Microbial mats | place: USA... | reverse complement strand
TATATCTATCATCTTTTTTTACAATCTCTTCTAGCTCTTTTCTTATCTCATTACTTAGTTCTATTTTTACTCTTTTCATACTGAGTATTATATCTAGTGTTTTATTGTTTTGGGGTACTTATTTGTTTGAGAAACTCTCTTTGTCAAGTTGGAAAGACTTCATTATTCCTAGCCCAAGAAAACTTATGAAAGAACCTGCTATAGGTGGATTGGGAAGGTAAGCGTTTGATATCAAATATTGCTTGTAAGGTGGTATCGTATCTTAACCAATCGGCATGGATATATCTACTGGCTCCCGTATAGATACTGAGCCAAAAGCCTTGGATTATATCAATAGGATCATATCCTGCATTTGAGTTTGGATAGGGCAAATCTACTTTTCTCAAATCTTCTATGACATTGGTCTTATCGACAAACTCTTTGAGCAGTCTCATCCCTCCAAAAGGTGTCACTCTCTTATGCGAATACTCTATTTTTAGCTCACCCATTTGGTTATCCCTTCTTAATGGCATTAGAGTACTATTGTAGCGTGGTTTGGTTTAGGTTTTTATTGGAGCTATTGCATAATTTGGGTTTAAGCAGTCTCATCCCTCCAAAAGGTGTCACTCTCTTATCGGAATACTCTATTTTTAGCTCACCCATTTGGTTATCCCTTCTTAATGGCATTAGAGTACTATTGTAGCGTGGTTTGGTTTAGGTTTTTATTGGAGCTATTGCATAATTTGGGATGAACCAACCTACCGATACAGTGCTTATGTCACTAATCTAACTCTGCCAGTCGATCAGATATACAATATCTACAATACTAGAGCCGATTGTGAAAATAGAATCAAAGAGCTAAAATATGACTTTGGAGCCGATAACTTTTGTCTCAAAGAGTTCTTTGCTACTGAAGCCTCTTTTAGATTCATTATGATGGCATACAACATTATGGCACTCTTTAAACATCAGGTACTTCAATCCAATGCTCATCTTTCTACTCTAAGAGCCTATTGCTTTGCAATAGGAAGTTGGATAACCAATCACTCCAATCAAAGAGTACTCAATCTATCATTACCAACTAAAAGAAGAGCTTGGATGGATGGTCTATTTGAAAATGTCAAACAGAGCCAATTACCTTTTGCTTATACTTAGGTTCTTGACTGATTTGGAAGTGTGATTTGGAAATGTTTTTGGTGAGTTTTTAGGCTGTGTGAGATTTTCTATTGCATAATGCGGGTTGAACTCATCTAATATCTGCACAGGAAGCCCTTTGCCTACAGCCTCACTGGATATCACAACATTTTCAGAGAGAATCAATAGTTTTGAAGTAACAGTATTAAATAAATCATCTTGATGTAATAGATTTGACATAAAAAATCCTTTTTTAGTTCTAACTATAGCCAAAAAGAAGAAAAATTATTTTTGCTATAAGATCAACCTCACTAATTGCAATAATTCAATAAGATAATGATAATATACTATTCATGAATAGTAATAGGTAAAAAATTGGATATTGAGTTGTACGTTTGGAGTATCTCTTTAAACTTTATGAGAAGATGACCACAGAGGAGCAAAAGTGATGGATATAGCAGACAAACTCTCGGAGCTTTTGCAAAAGAGTGAAACTGAAGTGTTGGAGTTCAAAGAAGCCAAAAACAGTTATAGCTTTGAGAAGATCGGCAAATACTTTAGTGCCTTGGCAAATGAAGCCAATCTGCTAGGTAAAGATGAAGCATGGCTTGTGTTTGGGGTTAAAGATAATAAGACAATAGTAGGTACAAACTATCGAAACGATAGCAATGCACTCCATAACCTCAAAAATGAAATAGCCCAAAAAACCTCCAACCGTATCACCTTTAGAGAGATATATGAAGTAGAGGTAGAGGGCAAAAGAGTGATACTCTTTGAGATTCCCTCTGCTCCTACGGGATTGCCGATAGCCTTTGAGGGGCATTATTATGGTAGAGATGGAGAATCACTGGGTGCTCTTAATATCGAAGAGATAGAACGCATACGCACTCAAAATATAGAAGAGGATTGGAGTATCCAAATCTGTCACGGTGCCTCGATAGATGACCTCTCTGCTGATGCCATCACCAAAGCACGAGAACTCTATAGCCAAAAAAATCCACACCTTGCAGGAGATGTAGCGACATGGAGCGATAGCGTATTTCTCAACAAAGCCAAAATCACTATCAAGGGCAAAATCACCCACACCGCTATACTGCTACTAGGCAAGAGCGAATCGGAGCATTTTTTGACCCCTGCTATTGCCCAAATCTCATGGATACTCAAAGACAGAGACAATATCGAAAAGGATTATGAACACTTCTCTTGCCCCTTTTTATTGAGCATCGATAAAGTCTATAACAAAATACGCAATCTCAAATATCGCTATATGGATGGTAGTACGCTCTTCCCTCAAGAGGTGGATAGTTATGACCCTTTCATAATCCGAGAAGCCCTTAATAATGCCATCGCCCATCAAGACTACACGCTTGGTGGCAAGATAAATGTAGTAGAGTTTGAGGATAGAAAGCTGCTCTTTGCCAACAAGGGGGCTTTTATCCCAAAAAGTATCGAAAATTTACTCAAATCCAATGCCCCAGAAGTACAGTATCGCAATAAGTTTCTAGCCCAAGCGATGATAAATCTCAACCTCATCGATACCATCGGGAGCGGTATCAAAAAGATGTTTATTGCTCAAAAGAACAAATACTTCCCACTGCCTGAATATGAGCTAGATAATGAAAGCGTCAAGGTGACCATTGAGGGAAAAGTGCTTGATATGAAGTATGCCTCTAAACTCGCCACGATGCCTGAACTCAGCCTTGATGAGATTGTCTTGCTTGATAAAGTACAAAAAAAATATACCCTAAGTGATAGTGAGAGCAAACAATTAAGAGCCAAAAAGCTGATAGAGGGTAAACGCCCTAATGTCCATATCTCCTCTAGCGTAGCTCAACATACCAATCAAGAGGATGAATATATTAGACTCAAAGGTATCAATGATGATTATGCCAAAAAGATGATGGTAGAGTATCTCAAAGTGACTAAACGAGCTAAGAGGTCTGATTTTTTCAAAGCATTAGCATCTAAACTGCCCGATATTCTTAGCGATAAACAAAAAGAGAATAAAATTAAAAACTATTTACAAGATTTACGACTTAGTGGTGAGATAGTCAATAGTGGAAAGTTTTGGGAAATGGCTAAAGATGAATAAGCTAGACATTTTTAGCCGTTTTTTTAGCCGTTTTTAGACATTTTTAGAAAAAAGGTATATTTAAAAAAATACAAAGAGTAGAGATAAATCATAACAATAATCATCCATCTACTTTGAATAAGAAAGATTATAAATGCCAAACCAAACTCAAAACTTTTACAACACTCACTATCAAGAGCTAATCACAAAATATGATAACATCCAACTAAAAGAGCTCTATAGCCTACTCGATAGATACATCAAACCAAATCATAATGTACTCGATATTGGCTTTGGAAGTGGTCGGGATTTGCGATATATGCAGAGCCTTGGGGCAAATGGCTATGGGGTGGATGCTACGCAAGGGTTTGTGGATAATATGAAACGTGACCCACACTTTAAAAATAGAGTCTTTTGTAGCACTCTACCAAATCTCAATATTCCTCTAAATATTCAATTTGATATTATCACAGCAATAGCGATGATAATGCACCTAACAATCAAAGAGTTAGAGACCTCTCTTATCGAAATCAAAAAACATCTCAAACCCAATGGCATCATAATCATTAGCTACTCTACAGGTAATCGTGCTAATGACCCAAGATTTTTTGAAAAGTTGGAGTATCAGACTATCAAAAAGCTATTTGAAAAGCAAGATTTTAAAGAAATTGAGGTGAATAGTAACTGTGATAAGTTGAATAGAGATTTGGTTTGGGTTACTTGCATATATTATTTAACAATAGCATCATAAAAGTAAAGAAATTGTATAATCTATTTTTTAAAATTAATAGAATATATGGAATAGAATGTACAAAATAGAGTGGTCTAAGGACAATAAAAATTTACCAATTTTAAATGATTTTGCACAAGACAACATAATACCTCCAAGACCAGTATTTTTTGAAGAGCTTGATTTGCTAGGGTTTAATAAGTACTTTAACTACCCTAGTAGTGAAAATCCATTAATGTGGGCTATAGGAAGAGATTATTATTACAATAGTGTAAAAGTAGCACGAGCAGTCGGTGGTGACATAAATAATGCACCTGTATTAGAAATATATCAAGATGGCATAGAATTTGAGCCAATTGATATTGATATGTTAATCAAGCTCAATAAAGATAAGATCGAAGTACTAAAAAATGAAGCTATAGAATTTACCAAAAAAGTTTACAAAGAATATGCCAACAAGGTTGATTTTTTTATTGTAGCTTTTAGTGGTGGGAAAGACTCCCAAGTGTTACTAGATTTAGTAACCATAGCATTAGAACCTGAGCAGTACAAAGTGATCTTTACAGACACAACAATGGAATTGCCTCACACTTATGAAACAGTAGAAAAAACAGAAAAACACTATAAAAATATTTATAAAAATTTTAAAATCACGAGTGTAAGAAATCCAAATGATGCTGAACATCTTTGGAAAACTTTTGGTAGTCCATCAATGAATTTTAGATGGTGTTGTAGTGTTTATAAAACATCACCAGTAATGAACTATTTAAAAAGTATAAACAATAATAAAATACCAAAAATCATACTGTATAACGGTGTCCGAGCTGAAGAAAGTAGTCAAAGAGCAGAACATACAAGAATTGCACATGGTGTCAAACACCAATCACAAACAAATATAGAAGTCATAAAATATTGGAATGATTTTGAAGTTTATTTATATTTGTTTTATGCTGGTATTAAACCAAATAGTGGTTATCGTTTAGGTTTTGATAGAATGGGATGTAGTATTTGTCCATTAGCAAAAAGCAAAAACGATTTTATGGTTAAAAAAGTTGCTCCTGAATTAGCAAAAAAGTTTATTGATATTGTAATCGAAGATTCAAAAAGATTACATATTAAAGATATAGATGACTATATTCAAGATGGTGCTTGGAAAAGAAGAAATGAAAACAATAATGATGTAGAGTCTATTGTACAGTTTAGTGAAAACAATAAAGAACTTGAAATAAATTTAACAAATTCAAAAGAAAATCTTTTTGAATGGTTAAAAGTTCTGGGTGATTACAAGGTAAGTAAACAAAATAGTCATATTGATGTAAACATTGATAATCAAATTACTAATATTGATTATACATTTTCAGAAAACAGCATAAATTTAAAAACAAATGAAAGAAATATTTCAAATCTAAGTCATATTAAGAGAATTGCATATAAAACTAATTATTGTATTCATTGTGGAAGTTGTGAAGCTGAGTGTCCAACAGGTGCATTAAGTGTCTTTCCAAAGGTTCAGGTCGAAAGTGATTTATGTATTCACTGTAGTAAATGTTTAGATTTTCATGAGAAAGGATGTGTAATGGCAGATGTTTCTGTAGCTAAAATAAATCAAGGTAATGTCAATATTTTAAAAGGTTTTGGTAAATATCAGAATTTTGCAATGCAAAGTGATTGGCTAAATGAATATATAGCTAATCAAAATTTATTTGAAACTGAAAGACTTGGAGTTAAGCAAATTCCTTCTATGATCGCATGGATGAAAGAAGCTATGCTTCTTGATAATAAAAAATCAAGAACAGACTTTTTTTACTTAATAAGTAAAATTAACAATGATAAAAAAATTTATGAATTATTACTTGTAAATCTTTATGAAAATTCTAATTTGATTAAATGGTATTTAGATGAGATTCCTTGGGGGACTGACAAATATTCCAAAAATGATTTTTCACTAATAATAGAAAATACATTTGATGACTTTCCTAGGCGTTCAGTTGAAATTGGTTTGACTTCACTCTTAAGACTTTTTAAAACAACTCCATTGGGTTCAAGTGAATTAAAGATAGGTTATTTTACAGAAATTAAAAAGAAAGGATATATTGAGAAAATAGGTACAGACAATGTATCAAATGAAGCAATACTATATTCGTTGTACAAACTAAAAGAGACAAAATCGAGAGATAATTTTAGAGTAAGTGAATTTTATGACGAAAGTTTTGAGGGGGGTCCATATAAAATTTTTGGTATCAATAAAGATGTTCTTACGCAAAAATTAAGATTTATAAGCGAAGAGACTAAATTAATTGATGTTGATTTAAATCAAGGACTTGATAATGTTTTCTTAAAAGATTTGAGTGCAATGGATGTTTTAAAAGAAGTATTAAAATAATTTTTATTTGAGGTATAAAAATATGAAATGGAATGAAATAGTAAGTATAAATAAATCATTTTTACCAGTGTGTGACATTAAAAGTGATGATGGGAGTTATTGGCAGACTTTTATTTGTCATAATGATTTTTACCAGTTGATTAAAAATACAATCAATATGTATCAGAAGAAAGAAAAATCAGTATGGCTTCAAGGTACATTTGGAAGCGGTAAAACACATGCAACAACAGTTATTAAAAACTTACTCAGTAATGAACTTTCAGGTATAAGCGATTATATAGAACATGCCATAAAAGAACCTCAAGTAAAACCAGCTCTTATCAACTTTAGAACCGAGTTTAAAACTTTTCCTATTATTTTAAAAGGTAGCTACTATATTAACGATAGTAAAACATTTGATTATGCTATTCAACAAGAGGTTGTTAATGCATTAAAAAGTGCTAATATTAATGAACCTCTCCAAAATTCATATGATGATATGATTGATAGAATTGAAAAAAACAAAACTTTTTGGAATGAGATAATAAACAACTCAAGACTTATAGATGAAGTAAGTGATGTCGATGAGCTAACAAGTGAATTAAAAAGACACAATGATTCAATACTGAGACTTTGTGAGGATGAACTCACTATTAGAGGGATGGGAGTTATCACAAGTGATATTATCAAATTTTTAGAAAGTGCCGCATCAATTGTCAAAAAATATGGTTATAGCCATATAACACTTTTTTGGGATGAATTTACGCCAATTCTTGAAGTAAATAAATACAATGATATTTTAATGTCATTGCAAAATTTATCAGAAAATATAAAAAATGGAAATGTATTTTTATTTATAGTAGCACATAGAACACCAAATAAAAATAGAGTTTTAGAAGAAGATATCAAAAAAATTCATGATAGATTTGAGCTTATTCATTATAAGATGGAAGATGTAACAACATACTCGCTATTAGCAAATTCTATTCAAAAGAAATCAGAGTACGAAAATTTACTTCAAGAGTATAAATCCAATGATCTATTTAGGTCAACAATGAAGTATGTATTAGACTTTGAAGAGTCGAAAAATATATCAAATCTTGAACAAATGTTACCTATTCATCCATACAGTGGTCTTATATTGTCCTTAATTGCCAGACAACTAAAATCATCAAATAGAAGTATTTTTAGCTTTTTACATGCACAGAATGGTTTTTTGTCGTTTTTAGATGAAAAGACAGAAAATCTCATGGATATAAGCTATCTTTGGGATTACTTTTTTGCTATTTTTGAAGAGGATGAGAACTTATATCCTTATATTAGCAAGTTTACATCTATACAGTCAATAAAAGAGGTGAATGAACAGTATATTGTTATTATTAAAGCGATATTGCTACTTAACATACTAAATAAAGTTATAGGTGGAAATGAAATTAGTTTTAATAGGATTTTGAAACCTAATAAAGCCAACTTAGAACAAATTTTTAATATCACTAAATATTCTGATATTTTAGATGATGCATTGAATCTTATAGGTTCAAAATATATACAACCAGATAGTGATGGCATATATCTGGTTTCATCTGCAACATTACCAGAAAATGAAGTTTTTTCAGAAAAAGAGAGACTAAAACAAGGTACATACAAATCTATACTACCTATCTTAAAACCAAAAGAAAATGAGATTAAAAAACAGTTTGTTAATGGGATATTAAGACACCTTGAAATTTATTTTAGTGAAGCCAAAATAAACAGTTATGATATAGAAAAATATTCAAGTACAAAATTCAGCCACGATTATGCATTGCATTTAATGTTCTTCTTTGCAAATGAAGAAAATGAACTATTAACTTTAAAAAATACTCTCAAAGTGATTGCCCCAAAAATTGAAAACAAAATATTTATAGTAGTTGAGAACTCTTTTACAAACGAAAGATATTTAAAATATATTGATTACAAAGCAAGAGAAAGTGTTGCAAAACGACATAATCATGAAAACGAAAGTGAAAGAAATAGGCATCAAGCTGATAAATTAATCGAGCAATACATAAATAGCGATTTAAAATCAGGAAGTGTAGTGATTTATTTTGGCGATGATATCAGAAATGGAATATCAATGAGCAATTTTGCAAACGAGATTAATTCTATTGCTAAAAAAATCTTCTATTATGGAGCCGATAATGGACTTGTTAATGGTTACAAACTTTGGGAGCAACAAAAAAATCCAACAAAAACAATACCTGATTATGTTGTTAGTTCATTCAGTAGGGAAGATTTGAACTCAAAGCTATCTGGACAAAACAATCCTCTTATAAATCTATTAAAAGAGAAAAATGGTAATTATGTATTAGATGAAAATTTTGAGATTAAAAATCCAAGTGATGATCACTTTATAGTTAGAACTATTCAAGAAGTTCAAAGTATTATTGACAAAAAGAAAAATAGTGGAGAAATTCATCTTGGAAGAGAGCTTAAGAAAGTATTCACAAAGCCACCATACGGTTTGTATTCAAATCCAATATCATTTACAATCTTATCTTTAGCACTGAAAAAATTTGAAAAAAAATTTTATGAGGTTGGTAGTGGGAGAAAAATTGAAAGTACTTTACTTAGAGATTATATTGTAAATATTTTCAAATTTTTCGATGAAGATACCAAAGCAGAATTGCGTGTTAAATTTGGTACAGAAGTGGATGATAAATTATCAGAATATTTAAAGGACATATTTTCTTTAGAAGATGGTTTGGGAGTTCAGCAATACACTTTTAAAATAAAAGATTGGATTGGTAGTTCTAAGTATCCAATTTGGATTGCAAAACATTCTATTAATTCTAATGAACTTATAAATAGTTTTTTAGATAAACTAAATCTAATAGTGAACTCCTCTGATGAAGATATCAGTTTTAAACAAAAAAAGGATATTGTAGATTTAGTAGAAAAAAATGTTTTACTATCAGACATCAAGTTATTGTTTCAAAAAAATAAATTTTCTGAATACTTTGATTTATTTATAAAATCATTAAATTTAAATATTGAAGCAAAAGATTATGATGAAATCTATAATTATATTAAATCTAAAATTCGTGCAAATCAAGACAGTGATATTGCAGGTTGGGATGAAAATACGGTTATACGATTGATATTAGAATGGAAAAATAGTATTCCATTGCCTCCAACTCCTGAACTAACTCCAGAGCCAACAGACAAAGATGCACCAATTGATATGCCTCAACCAATAACACCTGTTAAACCTACGGAAAGTGAGATAGAAAAATTTAAAAATAGAATAAAGTACCTAAATTTAAGTCCTATTATAATGGAACATGTAGATGAAGATCCAGAGCTATACAGAATTTTGAAAAAATATGTAATGGATTAAAATATGACACTAGAAGCTTTTGATGAAATTTTAAAGAAACGTGAGAAGTCAAGATTTAATGTTAAATTACTACTTATCAACAATTATGATTTAACAAGTTCTATAAAACAGATTTTTGATAAAAACAATTTTAAAATCAAAGACTTAAGAGAATTTCAAAATGACAATATTGATCAATGGTTTGGACCTTCAAAACTAAACCGTATCATTGAAAATATAACTGAGCCGACTGTTTTATTTTCTGTTTCAGAAGTTGTAAGATTTTATAATGATGAAGATTTTAAAAGTTTTTTTACTCATATTTTTGCAATGGAAAACAAGGGTTATGATGTTTATATTCCAATTTTTGGATTAGAAAGTAGGTTCTTAAGTGACTTTTATAATAACTTTTATAGAAGAGATGAATTTGATTTTTTTTATAAAATTGATTCAGAGTATAAAAAAATTATATTACATGTTGTAAATTTTGATATTTCATATCCAAATAGACTAGATACAATCTCTGATTGGTTATTTTTTTATAACAATCCTACTAATAATTTAATTTGTTCACCAAGACCATTAGTTGAACGAATTTGTAATCAATCCAATGATGATATAATTACTATCAATAATATTTTAAATGAGAAAGATTTTTTAGAAAAATACTTGGAAAAGTCATTTCCAATTGCTTATAATGAGCATGATAGAGAGTTGTGGCAAAAATTAATCGAAGATTTAAAAAACAGTTCTTTAAAAGAACTAGTCCAAAGAGAATTAAATCTAAATCAATTAAGCCCTATTGAAATTTTAACTAAAGTTTGCTCTCGTGCCACTCGATATGTAAAATGGCTTCTTAAGGGCTATGCATTAGAGTACCTGAACGACGATAGTTATTTCACAACTATTTTGACAAATGCTAATATTGATGAACCTCTCATTGATAAAGTTTGGTTTCATATATTTGATAATTTTAACTTAAATCATATTGATGAAAGATTTGAAATATTATCTAGCTTTTATCAAAGCAGTAAACTTAAATCAAAAATAGAAGAAAAGCTTCATAATTTGTTATCTAGTACTCAATCACCAGAATCTTTCATAACTGGAATAACAGCAATTGAAAAAGAGCTTATAATTAAGCTTTTTAATGAAAATAAGCTCTCAATTGTACAATTAGAAAAATTTTACCCTGACTTAATCGCTTATCTAAATGATATTGAATTTGAAAATAACATCAACTGGGTAAAAGAGTATTTTAAAGAATATAAAATTTCTAAATTGAAACACCAACCAACTGAGAAATTAAATGAATTATTAAGACAGCAAAATGGCTCAAAAGAACTATTTTTTAAATGGTATGAGAATTTGAACTTTAAAGAGCTATATCATTTTAATGGTTTGAGCAGTTATAAAAAATTATGGATAGATGGTTTGGGTATAGAATGGGTAGGATTTATCAAATCATATATTGAGTCTAATTACGACTATAGAGTTGAATGTTTTCTCTCAAAATCAAAGCTACCAACAAAAACAGAATGCAATCGATTTAAAGACGTTGAAAAAATAGAAACCTTAGATGAGTATATACACAAGCAAACAAGCTATAAACATCCATTAAATTTAATTCAAGAGATTGAAATTATAAAAGATATCATACATCAAAACATTGATGAAGATTTATTAATAGTTTCAGATCATGGTTTTAGTGCATTTTGTAGTTTTAAATCCAAAACCAATAGTTTTAGCAATGATGATCATGAAGGAAGATGTGCAAAGATTGATACTTTAATAGAGGATGTTAATTATTTTTCTCATGATTTTGATTGTGGAAGATATTTAGTTGCATTAAATCATAATTCATTAAATCATAAAACAAGACGAGAAGCTCATGGAGGTGCAACTCCAGAAGAAGTTATCGTTCCGATTATAAAAATATCTAAAAAAACAACGAATAAAACAGAACAAGAAGTTAAACAACCTATCAAAGAAACTAAAGGCTTTGTGGAAGAAGAACTTTTTTAATTTTGGAGAATAATAATGATACTAGATGATAAAATAAAGAATTATTTTGAAAATGAATATGTATGTAAAACATCGCAGAACTATTCTGTCTTTGGCGGTAAAAATATTCCATCATTTATTAAAGACTGGCTAGTAAAAAGATACAGTGATCAATTTGGCAATGTTGATGGAGAGTCTATTAATAAGTTTTTAACAGACCATATGCCAAAAGACAAAGGCATTAAAACTGATATTTTAATGGGTGAAGATAAAAAAATACTAGCTAGGATATTAATTGAACCAGATATTAAAAAAGATATTTTAAAATTTGAAATTCCTGATCTTGGCATTAAATCTAATGAAACTCGAATACCAAAATACATTGCCAAAAAACATACAGAGTTAAAAAGTGGTGAGGTTTGGGGAGTCGTGACTTTAACACATAATACTGAAGAAAAAGAGAATTTTATTGAGCTTGTTGATTTCAAATCATTTTCTCCATATAAAGTTGATTTAGATTATTTTAAAGAAGCAAGAAAGAACTTTAGTACTACTGAATGGATAGATTTATTAATTAGGGCTATGGAGTATAATCCTGATGGATTTGAAACTATAGGGCAAAAGATTACTTTTATAAGTCGTTTATTAGTATTTGTAGAGCCAAGAATCAATTTGATAGAACTTGCTCCAAAAGGCACAGGAAAATCTTATATATTTGGTAATTTAAGTAAATATGGATGGCTTATTAGTGGCGGTGTAGTTACCCGTGCGAAATTGCTTTATGATGTCAGTAAACAAGTTCCTGGAGTAATCACGAATTACGATTATGTTGCAATGGATGAAATACAAACTATCACTTTAAAAGATGAAAGTGAAATTGCAGGTGGTTTAAAAAGCTTTTTAGAAAGTGGTACATTTAGTATAGCTAATGTTAGACAAACTTCTAATGCAGGCTTTATAATACTGGGAAATATTCCTCTTGATGAAGACAACCAACCTCTTTCAAACAGTTACTTTGAACCACTTCCAGAAGTTTTTAAAGAATCTGCCTTTTTAGATAGATTCCATGGCTTTATAAAAGGCTGGGAAATGCCTAGAATAAAACAAAATATGATTATGCAAGGCAATACTCTAAATGTGGAGTACTTTAGTGAGATTTTACATCTTCTTAGAGATGATACAATATTTTCTCCTATAGTCGATGGATTATTGGATATTCCATCAGATGCTGATACTAGAGATGTCAAGGCAATCAAGAGGATCACTACAGCCTATTTAAAATTATTATTTCCACATGTAAAAACCATTGATGATATAGATTTAAATGAATTTAAAACATTCTGTTTTGATGAGGCATATCGAAAGCGTGGTATTATACGAAGTCAAATCCATAAAATTGATAGAGAGTTTAAAGATGAATTACCTAATATAAAATGTAGAGGTTTATAATATATATAAAGAATACAATTTTATCTAACAAAAATACTTTTGTTGGTATTTTTGTTGGTCACTTTTTAAAGATACCCAACTAGTAGCCTAATTAGCGTACTCTATCGTTCCCCTCATCCCACCAATATAACTTCCAACAAACATCGTAAATAAGGGCTCTTTATAGCTTTATAATGGTCACTGTAGGCTTTTGTAATGAGATGGTTTTGATAAATTGAGTCAAATGAGACGAAAAAAGCAATTAATCATACCAAATATGGTATGATTATTACGATTAATCGACTCATTTAAAAGGTATCGCATGAAAAGATGGATTTGGGAGCAAGATGAGTATCCCCATTTTAACTATGACTTATCTAAGCTTGAACCCTTAATAGAAAAAATCTCTATGGAGCAGGGTTATCTGATTGCTATGAGTAGCTTGATGAGTCGTGACAACATTACTCAACGACAACTAGAAGCCCTAGAGAGTGAAGCGATACATACTTCAGCTATTGAAGGAGAGATACTCAATCGTGACAGTGTTAAAGCCTCCATCAAACAAAAGCTTGGATTTAAAGATATTGATTACAACAAGATTGACCCATCAACCGATTATCTTATTGATCTACTCATTGATGCCAACAGCAATTATGATAAAGAGTTGAATTTAAAACGGCTCTTTGGATGGCACAATGCACTCTTTCCCAAAGGATACAGTGGATTTATCAAGATCAATGTAGCCCAGTTTCGTGGTGAAGAGACGATGGAGATCGTTTCAGGTAGAGCTGGCAGAGAAAAGACTTACTACGTTGCCCCTCCACGAGATAGAGTTGAGAGGGAAATGGAGCAGTTTTTGGATTGGTTTAACACAAGTGAGACAACGCTTATCAAAGCAGCCATTGCTCATCTATGGTTTGTTATTATCCATCCTTTTGATGATGGCAACGGGCGGATTACACGAGCCATTACCGATTTGGTGCTTTCTAAAATCGAAAACTCTCACATCTCCAAACTCTACTCTATGTCAAGTGCGATTAACGCTGATCGAAAAGGTTATTATCATGCCCTAGAACATACTACAGGATATATCAAAAAAGAAGATAACCACCTAGATATTACTTATTGGTGTGAGTGGTTTTTATCTACTCTCTACAAAGCCTTGACCGATACCAAAAGCAAACTTGGCTACATTATCGATAAAACCAAATTTTGGGATAGACACAAAGATAGCAACCTCAATGCAAGACAAACCAAGGTACTTAACAAAATCCTCGATATGGGCATAGAGAACTTTGAGGGAGATTTAAGTAAAAAGAAGTATATCAAGATAGCCGATACCACCTCTACCACTGCTTCAAGAGATATAAGTGAGCTTTTGGCACTTGGATGTATCGTACAGGTGGAGGGTACACAAGGACGGAATGTACGGTATAGGGTTAGGGTTTAGAACTATTAAACAGTTGTAGAGTTTTTATATTGAACTATAGAAGCAAAAAAAGATAGGGGTAACCTTGGGGCAACTATTTTAGCTACACGGTTCAATTCCCTAAAATAGGCTATGTACGGTTGTCCTCATCTCCACCAATAAATCCATTAAATACTTCACAAATTCCATAAATAGGGGTTTTGAATGCCACTTTAAGCTTTCTATTTTTTCCAAAAGTGTAACATATCTTTGGTTTTGATTATTTTTTTATGATTAACTACCAATAAGCTACAATACTTCGCTATATTATAGATTTCTTACGGTATAGGGGTATGTCTTACCCCTATACCGCAATAAGTCTTATTCAAAAAAGGTTTAGAGTAGATGTTTGAGATAGCTGAATATATTGGAATCATTGCTTTTGCAATGAGTGGATTTTTTGTAGCCGTTCGTAATGAACTTGATCTGCTTGGTATACTTATTGCTACCTTTTTGACTGCTTTTGGTGGTGGGGTAGCCCGTGATGTGATTGTGGGGCAGACACCCTATCCCTTTGGGAGTAATCTACCTGCTATTATGGTGATATCGGTGATGATCATTATGATACTCTTTCGTTTGCACCAAAAACCCTCTATCGAAAACAGGGCTCTTTTTATCCTCAGCGACTCTATTGGTCTTGTCTCTTTTAGTATTACAGGAGCAATCATTGCATTGGAGGCTGGCTATAATCTCACAGGTCTACTGACACTCTCATTTATTACCGCTGTTGGTGGTGGTATTATGAGAGATGTAATACTCAATGAAGTCCCCTTTGTCTTTAAAACAGGATTTTACGGTACCGTATCACTGCTTATAGGATTTGGAATCTATCTACTCGATCAATTTGAAGCGATGAGTCTTGTATCGATGCTACTACTCTTTGGTATAGGTGTAGCGATACGTATCATTGCCTTTTATCAAAAGTGGTCGATTAAAGTTATTAAGTAGGCTTATAACCTCTTAAACGCCTCTTTGCTCCACTTTTGAAGCATCTTTTTCTCCTTTTGGCTTAGCTTTGCCTCACCGTGTATCCAAGTGTAGCTTGGCAGGGGCATACGAATCACCACCGATTTGCCAATACGCTCATACATATCTTTTTGTTTGCTTTTGGGAAGCTCATGAAAGGTAGAGAAGTTAACGACCTTTCGTCCATCATTGATATGTTTTCGAACAAACCACGACATAGGAGCCACATCTCCATACCATGGAAGTTTCGTATCGTTGGAGTGGCAATCGTAGCATGACTTTTTCAAAACCGTTGCCACCTCTGTAGGAGCGGTGATCTCATTTTGTTTAGCGGTTGGAGGTGTGATCTCCACTTGAATAAACTGCATCCCTACAAGTAAGAGAGCAGTAATAATTGTAAATTTTATCATCATTCTATCCAGTTTTTAGAGCCATTGTATCTTAAAGTCTATTAAAGCAAAAAGAAGAGCCTATCTACTCTAATTCCCTCTGATCCCTTTTACTCAATTTACTCACAATCAAGTTATAAGAATCTTCCACCATACCTTTAAAGATATCCTCTTTCATGCTCCCATCCATCGTAATGGTATTCCAATGCTTTTTGTTCATATGATAGCCTTCATTGACGCATTGGTATAGCTCTCTATAGATAATTGCTTCATGTGGGTCGCATTTAAGATTGACATTAAGGGGAGTCTCTTTGAGGCTAATAAGCCCAAACATCTTGTTTTTGACCTTAAAGACCATCACATCCTCCCCAAAAGGAAACTCTTTAGTCGCTCCTTTGAAAGATAAAAATAGCTCCTTTAATGCTTCTAAATTCATGGTGATTCCTTGAGATATTATAGCCTAATGAGATTTAACTTGTTTTACTTTTGAAATACCATTTGCAATACATCAATCACCTGCTCTTTTTCAATGGGTAGTTTATCAACAATGGCTTTGAATGTTTTTTTATCTACATCATCTATTAGATGTGCGATAAACGCATCAAAATCCTCTATCATTCTGCCCACTAAGCTTACTCGTTCACTGCCTTCTAAAAGCAGTGCGAGTTTGAGAATATCTCTTCGATGTTTTTTCCATTTTTTATCATCGCTTTTGCTAATACGATTTTTAATATCAAAAAAGGCTGACATTTTGAGCATAATGGTTGCTTGGGTATTCGTGCAGGGTGCTCGATGAGTTTTATCAATATTGTTTTTGATAAGCTCAAAATATTCAGGGTCGAGCATAATGGCTGAGAGAGAGTAGAGTCCCTCCTCGGGGTCTATTGAAATAATTCTTTGAGAAGCATCAAACTCCAGATTGTTTTCATTGGATGCAAAAAATTCTATCTCTTTGGCAAAGTTTTCTTTTTGGGGATGTCGAAAACGATAATATTGGTATTGATCTTTTGAGCCTTTTTCGATAGTGTATTTTCCCTCTTTGATATATTGCTTGATTCTTTGGCTCATCTCAATTGAGTGGCTGGTGAGCAGTACCAAATCAATATCAAAAGTGGCTTTTCCATGGTTTTCCAATTGGCTATCAAGGAGCATCAAAGTGGCAAATCCACCAACTACCACATAATGCTCATCCAAATCTTTGCAATAATCTTGAAAGTGGCTCAACCCTGCATAATCACTCTGTTTCATCTTCATCCCTCAATTGTTCTACTATTTTGTTCTCTATCATCTCAACTGCCTGGGCTATGCGTTCATCCTCATCATGCCTAAAATTTCTAAGCAGATAGATAGGATTGACCACTCCACTATGAGCAAAAATCAATGGGTCTCTATCCCACACTTCTACTTTAAATTCTGCTTCATCCTCGTCGCACTGCCACGCTTCAATCTTTTGGGTATTTATAGTTTTGTGACTAACGGCAACTGTTTTGATAGAAGCATCTAGCAGTGTAGAGTAGTGAGATAAGGCACTCTGCCCACTGTAAACACTCTCTTCAATCGACTCTTTGGCAAAAAAGCTATACTTGATAGGTAAAATACCTTCTTGCTTTAAACGCTCATAGGCTTCTATTCGTGAAATGAAATAGATTCTTTGGCTTCGACCATCAACCTCGATACGCAGATACTCCAAAGTCTCCAAAAGTTTCAACGCTTTGGATGTGGCTCGTAGTTCTCGATTGATACTCTTTGCAATCTCTTTGATCATCATACCATTTTCAATTTGATTATCCAAATATCCTATCAAGACTGTATCAGCATCAGGGCTTAGAGAGATTTGTTTGATAAGAGTTGTTTTGATTATGGGTGTTTTGAGTTCCAACAATGCAAAGGGCATATATATCTGTTTATCTTGAACAATAAAGGCAATATGTTTTTTGATAAGAGCCTCCGCACTTCTACTATTTAGCTTTTTAAATACCAATACTTTATGAGCATTATCTATCTCATCTAGCACTCTAAGAGCGTTTTGATGCAGTCGCATATCCATACGCTCATCTTTGACACAGACAAAGAGTATCTCAATCCCCTCTATCTTCGCTCCCCAAAGCTCATAACTAGCTTTGATATACAAGGGTAGATTGATAGTGATATTTTGAGATACCACCTGCCAATTGGTACTCTTTTGAATGTATGCAAATAACTCTTTTTTTCTATTCATAAGCTTATAATATCATAAAAAAGATTATAGTTACAATAAAATGTAAATAGTGTATTTTTTATGTATATTTAATAAATATATAACGGTACAATCAATTGACACAGCTTCAACCCGAAATATGCATTAGAAATTAGATAAGAGCATTCATCATTGCACCTAGGGCATTTGCGAAAAATAATCGATTAACCTTTTGGTTAAACTCAAATTTTTCACAAACACCCTAAGCACAAGCATAAACGCTATTCATTGTAATCCTAATGCATAATTCTGGTTCAAAATGTTATTGCCCCGTAGATTGCATTTCAATGCACCAAATCTTCAAACTATC
>Ga0193965_1000255_pt1 | contig 18435 bp, 15 predicted proteins | sample FB_8_MG_FD_140330 | JGI IMG/M metagenome (GOLD analysis project Ga0193965, IMG submission 140330) | Microbial mat bacterial communities from the Broadkill River, Lewes, Delaware, United States - FB_8_MG | ecosystem: Environmental > Aquatic > Freshwater > River > Microbial mats | place: USA... | reverse complement strand
GATACTCTTCTACAACTACTGTGACGCCATTAATATCTGTAGCACTCACTTCAACTTTCGCAGATTCCTGAGCCTCTTTGAGTTCAGCCTTTAGTTCTGTAATATTTGATTTGAGTCTATTGATACCAGCAAGAACATCAAGGTTTTTTACTTCACTTTCAACCTCTTTTAAAACTTTTCTCTGCTCAGTAAAATATTTATATGCAGCATTTCCACAAACAGCTTCAATACGACGAACACCTGCAGATACTCCGGATTCTTTAGTGATGATAAATGAGCCTATATTTGCCGTATTATTTACATGAACACCACCACAAAACTCTATAGAAGCATCAGCAAAACTAACTACCCTTACCTCATCACCATACTTCTCACCAAATTGCGCTTTTGCACCACTATTTTTTGCATCTTCAATACTCATAACTTGCGTAGTTGTAGGTATTGCTCTCATAATCTCGTTATTTACACGCTCTTCTATCTCTGCTAATTCTGCATCACTTACAGCCTTAGGATGAGAGAAATCAAAACGTAGACGAGTCGCTTCATTGAGTGAACCAGCTTGTGATATATGCTCCCCTAATACATCAAAAAGTACAGCATGTAAAAGGTGAGTTGCAGAGTGATGTTTAATAATTTCGCCTCTTGAAGTATCAACATGTGCATCAACTACAGTGCCAACTTTTAACTCTTTTGTTACTTCAATTTGTGCAAGATTAAGACCAAAAAACTTTTTCGTATCAAGAACTTTTGCAAAACCCTCAAGCTCTCCAGAATCTCCAGTCTGTCCACCGCTTTCTGCATAGAATGGCGTCACATCTAAAAGTACCCACCCTTTCTCACCTGCAGCTAAAACATCACTATGACCAAAGTTCTCATCTAAAAGTGCTAAAACCTCTCCTGAGTGCTCAGTAAAATCATAGCCCACAAAAGTGTTCTCACCAAACTTCTCTAAAAGTTCTTTAAAGTCACCATTAACTGCGTCATCTCCACTTCCTTTCCAGGCAGCTTTTGCTGATGTACGCTGTGCAAGCATTAACTCTTCAAATTTTTCCAAATCTAATGCCAAGTTATGACTTTTGAGCATATCTTCAGTTAAATCGAGTGGAAAACCAAAAGTATCATAAAGCTTAAAGGCTACCTCTCCACTAAAAGTCTCTTTAGTATTTGCAAGTTCCTCTTCAAAAAGTGCTATACCACGCTCAATAGTTTTGAAAAATCTTGCTTCTTCAAGTTCTATTTGCTCAGATACAACCTCAGCCTTAGTTTTTAAGTACTCATACTCTCCACCCATAATACCAACAACAGTATCTACAAGTTTATGCATAAATGGTTCACGGAACCCTAAAAGGTAACCATGACGAACAGCACGACGCAAAATTCTACGAAGTACATAGCCACGCCCCTCATTTGAGAAGTTTGTACCTTGTGCTAAAAGAAAAAGAGCTGTTCTGATATGATCAGCAATAACACGATACGATGCACCACTCTCATATACATACTCTTTACCTATCATACTCTCAACTTGTTTGATAATTGGCATAAAAAGTGATGAACCATAGTTAGAGAGTGCCCCCTCTTTAATCGCTACAACTCTCTCTAGACCCATACCAGTATCAATAGAAGGTTTTGCTAAAGGGATTCTCTCTCCACCAGCTACTTTTACCTCATACTGCATGAAAACAAGGTTCCAGATCTCTAAGAATCTATCTCCCTCTCCACCCATCTTATCTTCAGGACCTGAAAAATTTTCTGCACCTTGATCATAAAATATTTCAGAACATGGTCCGCATGGTCCAGTATCACCCATAGACCAGAAGTTATCCGCATCACCTAAGCGCATAATTCTGTCGGCTGAGATATGTTTTTTCCACATCTCTTCAGCTTCATCATCACTATCATGAACAGTCACCCAAAGTTTTTCTACAGGAAGCTTCAAAACTTCTGTTATAAATTCCCAAGCATAAGCGATGGCTTCTTCTTTGAAGTAGTCTCCAAAAGAGAAGTTTCCTAACATTTCAAAGAATGTATGATGACGCGCAGTGTGTCCTACATTTTCAAGATCATTGTGTTTACCACCAGCTCTTAAACAAGTTTGGCACGAAGTAGCTCTTGGATTTTCAGGTGTTGGGATCTCTCCTGTAAAAATCGACTTAAAAGGTACCATACCCGCGTTGTTAAACAGTAATGTTGCATCTTCAGGTACTAAAGGTCCTGATGCTACTCTGTTGTGGTTTTTTGACTCGAAAAATTTTAAATATTCTTCTCTTATATCCATCTGTTATACTCTTTTATAAAATTGCGCGATTATACCTAAAAAATGCTTGATTCAATGTTATTGATTTTGTGCTTTATAGCGTCATAGTCTCTATATCTACCAACTCTACTCGTTCACAATCTTTTTTAAATAACTTCCTTGAAGTTGCATTCTCTTCCGCCAATACTAAAATATCTGCAAAATCATCTTTGTCTACTTCAAAACTATATATCTCTTTCTCTGTTTCAATTTTAAGTTTAGCTTCTGTATTTTTGCAGTGCATTGAAATATTTCTAAACCCCTTTGCAAATTCACTTTTAATCACTTTTGCAATCTTTTCATTTAAGATCAACTCATCTATTGAGATCTCTTTATTGAAGTCTCCAGAGCATAATATCTTGTATGTAACCATAATTTTCCCATCCATAATCTTTCCTTGTTAAGCTTTTCTCTATTATAGTATGTTTAAAAAAGAGATGGGATTTTTATTGCACTTTGTAATATATTAATATTTACGGTATAAAATAGTTTTCATCATATATCTCTAAATCTTTGAAATTATCTAAAAATATTTGAGCTGCAATTCCGTTTCCATACTTAACTAATTCTCTATTAGCATTTAATATTGGAACATTTCCAATTCCGCAACTAGGACTTTTTGATTTGAGTACAATGGCGTCAGGAGAGTGATTTTTAGATATAAAACCCTGTATCTCATGTTCTAAGAGTTTTGTAACATCTTTATGTGTCTCATCTGTGAAAATTTTATTTTCACCATCAATTTCTACAACACTTATTCTTTGGCGTGGTGTTCCAAAAAGAGGCGCTTCTGGACAAAAAGGGATAATCTCGTACTCACTAAAACTCTCTATGACGCCATTTATTTTTTTTGTTTTACCATCATAACGACAAGCTTCACCAAGTAAGCAAGCAGAGATTATAACTTTTTTTTTCATAATGTTTGGGTTTGGTTCCGTCCATTAGTTTTTGCATTATACAAAGCTGTATCAGCTTTTTTTATAATAGCTTCAAGTGAATTTTCATTGTTATATTCTGATATTCCAAAAGAAGCAGAAAGAGTAATTCCTTTATCTCCAAATTCATAAGATTCTATTTTTCTACGAATCCCTTCTACTATTTTATATGCATTGTCATTATCTGTATGTAACAAAATTATAAACTCTTCTCCACCATACCTTGCTACGAGGTCCATACTTCTTAAAGAATCTTTTATAATTTTTGCAAACTCTTTTAAAACTACATCGCCATATTGATGACCATGTGTATCATTTACATTTTTGAAAAAATCGATATCTGCCATCACTATTGAGAACTCTTCCTCTTGCTTAAATAACTTTTCAGCAATATTCATAAAATATTTTCTATTGTAAACTTTCGTCAAAGCATCATATTTCAATTCATTCATTACATATTCTTTTTCTGATAATAATCTAGATACAACGATGTAGGTAAAAATAGCCAATAAAATAAAACCTATATTTAGCATATACATATTGTTAACTAACTTAGCCAACTTCTTTGAGCTTGTATAAGATACTATATATGCAACAGTTTTATTATCTGTAAACCTCTGAACTGCATGAAATGCCAATATCTTTGCATCATTTTCTATTATTTGATATAAACTAAAAGATTCATTAGATTCTATGTTTTGCAAAATTTCTTCTTCTAAAGGTTTTATGAGGGTTTGCTTACTATTTTTTAATGTTGCATGGTTTATATGATCATTCATACTAAAAAGAAAATCTTTATGTTCTATGCTTTGCTCATATGGCTCTGAAGTATTAATCTTCCATTCATTTGTCTTGAAAACATTTTTATTTACTATGAAGTGGGTGTGTATGTTTGAGACTCTCATTGTATAATCTTGTAGTTTCGTTGATGAAAACAAGACTTCAACCAAACCTATATAGGTTCCATCTTTATATAAAGGATAAACTTCTCTAAAGGCATGACTACTTTTTCCCTCTTCAAAACCATGCATATGTATTTTTTGCTCATTAACTGCTTTAACAATTGGACGGATATCAGTTAAATCATCCCCATACTTGTCCAACTTATGCATTCTCAATATACTGATATTTTTTGGAGAAAAGATATGAATCCCCATAATACCCGATATTTTCAGCTTCCTATATTCACTTTTTAAATGTTCATAAAGTTTGTTATGATTTTCTTCTAAATTAGTTTCGTTTGTACTTGCTAAAATATCTATAAACTTCGTATCATTTTGTAAAGAGTAGTATACATTTTCCCCTATCACATTAAATCTATCTAAACCTTGCTTATAACTTAGCTCAAGTAATCCTGCTTGTTCATGCAGTATCTCATTCACTCTACTTGTTTTATATAGGTTTATTGAAAAATATACCCCTGCAGTTATAACAACAATAGTTAAAAATAGAGGTAATCTTTTTTTAAAACTTTTCATCTATTACTTATATCCAAATTGTTTATATATTTCTCTTCCCTCATCAGAAAGCAGATATTCTATAAATCTTTTTGCATTAATGTTTTCACTTCCCTCTTTAGAAACAACATAACCTTGTATGATAGGGTTATATAAATTTTGATCTACCTCAATCCAATTAATGCCCTTTTTAGAATACGCCATAGGCAAAGAGTGTATAGCTGATTTTGATAAAAATCCAGCATCATCGTACCAAATGACATTCGTAATAACTGTTGATATATCTGTTGAGTATCTAATTTTGTCTTTTACAGAGTTCCATAGCTTAGAATTTTTAAGAACATCCAATGTTGCCATTCCATAAGGAGCCGTTTTTTTATTTGCAACAGTAATATGTTTGATATTTGTGTTTTTTAAAACTTTTAATTTTTTTTGACTAAAAGCATTGTCTGCTGGAATTAAGAGAATTAAAGAGCCTTTAGCATACTCTTTTGGGGGATAAACAGCTTTACCTGCTCTATAAATATTTTGAGGATAGGTCATATTTGCGGAGAGAAAAATATCGTATGCAACATCATTCATTATTGAATTAGCTAAATCACCACTAGCTCCATACTCTATCACAACTCTTGCACCAGGATACTTTCTATAAAAATTTTCAACAAATATAGGTAAAACAAACTTATTGTTTCCCGATGCAAAGATTTTAGCAGGAGCACTTATCTCTGAAGCGTGAGAAGTTAATAATAAACTTCCTAAAAATAATAATGTATATACAAACTTATTAAACAAACCAATCCCTTTTATAATATCACTACACTCATTATAGCAATATTTTAATAAGAGATTAGCAGATAATTACACTTTTTATCTCTGTCATCTCTTCAATAGCAAACTTTGGACCCTCACGCCCTACTCCACTAAGTTTTACACCACCATAAGGCTGTATATCAAAACGAAGTGTTGGCATATCATTAATTACTATTCCACCAGCATCAAGCTCAGAAATAGCACGCTTCATAAGTGATAAATCATTTGTAAATACTGAGAATTGTAAACCATAAGGGGAGTTGTTCATTCTCGCAGATGCATCATCAAAATCTTCAACTTTTACAAGCGATACTATAGGGGCAAACACCTCTTCACAAACTATAGCCATATCATCAGTAACATTTGCCATCACACAAGGATGGAACATTCTCCCTTCACGATGCGGAGGAAGAAGTGGAACTGCACCCTCTTCTATAGCAGATTCCACCCAACCCATAGCTCGAACTGCTGCTTCATCATCAATGAGTGGTCCCATAAAAGTATCATCATCATAAGGTGAACCAACAACAAGTTTTTTAGTCGCTTCAGCCATTTTGTCTGCAAATTTATCATATATATCTGCATCTACATAAATTCTTTGCAATGAGATACAAACCTGACCAGAGTTTACAAAGGCTCCTAAAGCGCATCTCTGTGCTGCTAAATCTAAATCTGCACTTTTATCTATAAAAGTAGCTGCATTACCACCAAGTTCAAGTGAGACTTTTTTAATCCCTGCATTTTTTGTGATAATATTTCCAACCGGAACGCTTCCTGTGAAACTAATCACACGAGGGATATCTGAAGTGATAAGTGCACTTCCAACTTCAGCATCACCATATACTACACTAAGCGCATCTTTAATGGCATACTCACTTTCAATAAAAAGTTTTGCAAACTTATATGCAGTTAGTGGGGCTTCAGGAGTTGGTTTTAATACGACTGTATTTCCTGCTACAAGTGCAGGGGCTAGTTTATGTGCCACAAGATTGAGAGGAAAATTAAAAGGGGTGATTGCGGCTACAACACCTGCTGGTTCACGTGTAAAAAAAGCTGTTGTTTTTTTTCCACTAGCCATAGCGTCAGTGTTGATGCTCTCTCCATGCATAGTACGCATTGTCTCAGCAGAAAGTGTAACCGTCTCTATACAACGCTCCACCTCAACTCTAGCAAATGCTATAGGTTTTCCAACCTCATCGGTGATAGTTCTTGCAATATCCTCTTTTTGTTCACGAAGTTTAGATGCAACATCTAAAAGCCAGTTGCATCTTTGCGAGAGTGTGGATGCTTTAGCATTCACAGTTGCTTCTTGAGCAATTTTAAGTGCTTTATTTGTATCTGATGCATCACATACTGGTGCCGTTGAGACGAGCTCACCATTAAAAGGGCTTTTTCTCTCACTTAGATTCTCTTTTGTCGCTTCACTTGATCCAAAAAATATTTTTGCTTGCATAAAAATCTCCAACTATAATTGCAAAGATTATAGCATCTGCAAAGTTATATATATGTTAAAATTTTAAGAGGAAAAAAAAGAGGGATGAACACCTTAAAAAAGGTATTCAAGTTTATACTAATTCAATAAAAGAAAAGAAGTTTACCATCCTCTAACAATTGTGTGACAAGAAACACAATCATTAGTGACATCTCCATAATATTTCGTAGCATCTGCATACTTACCAGCAGTCACTGCTTCTTTTAATGATTTTAAATTTGCTTCTAAATTTTTATTTATATTTTTAGTAGCTTGAATTTTGTTATTATGAGCAATAAATTTTGCCACATCAACATTTTTAAAAATAGCATTTGAATTTTCTAGAGTTTCAATACCCTTTTTAATATCTTCCTTGCTGTTATACATGAAACCTGTTTGTACTTGTTCCATACCTTGTTTCATTAATTGCATAGTTGCATCAATAGTAGTATCACTCGCAAAAGTTGCTGCAGACGTTAAAGCCAATGCTAAGATAACTTTTTTCATTTAATATCCTTAGAGTATTTTTCTTTAAGCTTATAATACTCTGTTAATAATTAAATGTCTATAAATATTTATACAAACGAAAGATTTATCTTATAATGTGACATTTTCTATCATTTGGATTTCAGATGGCGTCACAACAATAGCGTCAAGCACAAAATCGACATTCAAAGCATTTTTTTTCATGTATATATGGGCAGTTTTTACAATTTTATTGAGTTTTGAGGGGGTGATATTTTGTATGGCCGATTCAAAGTCAAGTCCACTTTTCACCTCAATGAAGTGAAGTACTTCATCTTTAGAGGCAATCAGATCTATCTCTCCAAAACGGGAATAAAAGTTTCTCTCTATAATTAAAAAACCATTCTCTTCAAGAAATTCAGATGCTCTATCTTCGGCAATATTTCCCTTTGCTCTAGACATCTAACAGTTGATTACCTCAACCTTAATGGTTTTAAATGCAGCAGTCAATATAACTTCATCAGATGCATCTCCAAAAAGTGCATTTATTCTTGAACTTGCATGATGGAAAGTTGAGAAAAGTGTTTTTGGCTGTACTTTATCTGTTATTTTTATAGTCAAAGGGTTTGACTCACCAAATTCACTTCTTAAAATCACTTTATCACTTGTAAAGTCTGCAGCATCCTCTTCACAAACAAGTAGTACATCCTCATCATAACGCTTCATTAGTTTTTCACTTCTTGAAGTTTGTGCAGCATTGTTGTAATGAGCAAGAGTTCTACCTGTACTAAGATGATACCCTGTTAATTTTTTCTCTAAGATCTCTTTAATCATTCCACGAAGTTTATACTGGTTATATTTAAAATGTCCAAGACCATCTTCAGTACGGAAGTCTAATTGATGTAAAATAGGTGTATCTTCTGTATGAACCGGCCATTGAAGACCACGTTTACGGTGTTTTTCAAGTCTATGGTAATCTGCTCCAGAAAAACGTCTATACGCAACACGTTGCACCTCTTCCCAAACATCTTGAGAGGTTTTATAATCAGCACTTCCACCCATTTTTTGATCAAGCAGTGTAAGAACTTCCCAATCATCCGGTAAGTCTGATTTTACAAGAGGCTGTGAGAGATGTAGTCTTCTCATCGCATTTACATACACACCAGTTTTTTCATAAGCAGATTTTACACCCACTACAATATCTGCACGAGAAGCAATATCTGTCATAAAAAGCTCTTGAACAAAGATCATATCAAGTTTTTCAAATGCACGATCTATCTTGTTAAGGTTTGGATGGATATGGGTTAAATCTTCCCCAATATTTAGAACCACTTTTACCCTATCTTCAAGCATCTCATCTACTAATTGAGGCGTCATAAGTCCAACCTCTTTTGGCTGCTGATAATCAGGATCAAAATATGGAAGCATTCCCATATCGCACGTTCCTTGAACATTGTTTTGACCACGAAGTGGCATAAGACCAGTTCCACTTTTACCAACATTGCCTGTCATAAGTGCTAAGTGCACTATTGCCATTACAGCGTATGAACCATCTATATGCTCAGTAATTCCAAGTCCCCAAAATATCATAGACTTTTTCAGTGCGTATTCACGAGCAACTTTACGTATCATTTTTGAGAGGTATTCATACCCCTCAATATTGTTGTAATAATCTGGGTTTGCATATGGATCGTTCATGATTTTTTCTTTAAAATCTTCAAATCCTGCTGTTCTATCTGCTATAAAACTCTCATCATACAACTCTTCATCCATAATTACGTATGCAATCATATTAAGTGTTAAAAGGTTTGCTTCATGAGGCATAATTGCTTTATATTTAGCAAATCTATGAAGCTTAATTTCACGAACATCAAAAACAGCCAGATTGTCATGTTCACGAGCAACATCAACAATACGGTTTGAGATAATCGGATGCGCCTCCGTTGTGTTAGAACCAATAACAATCATAAACTCAGCATTATATATATCACTGTAAGGGTTTGTAGCAGCACCTTCACCTATTGTGACTTTCATTCCACTTAAAGATGGTGAGTGACAAACACGAGCACAGTTGTCTACGTGTGGGGAATTGAGAGTATGACGAGTAAACTTTTGAAATAAATATGCGGACTCACAAGAACTTCTAGCTCCACCAATAGAACAAATTGACTTGCGTCCATAATTCTTTTGTGTCTCTTTCATCTTCATAGCAGCAGCTGTAGTAGCACTCTCTAAATCAGTTTCATACCAAGTATCATCTAAATCAACAAGGGAAGATGCCACTACCGCTTTAATTTCAGGATTTTTCTCTAACCAAGATTTTCTAATTCTAGGAATACGAAGTCTATCATCAGCATCTACAAAATCAAAACCATACTTACCTTTAATACAAAGTTTACCTTGCGAAACAACACCATCTGGATGAGCAAAAATAGACTTAATTTTATTCTCTTTTACGTCTACATTTGCAGCTATATCACAACCAACACCACAGTAAGTACAAACACTGTCAATAACTTCTATATTTTCCATCAAAAACCCTGAACTTTTAGTTAATAGAGTTTACAATTTTATCTCTTAAAAAACTTGGAAGAAGATTCAAAAACTTTATAATTAAGTAAAACCTAAAAGGAAAAGGATAAAAGCTTTTATTTTTATCAATAGCATGTTTTATTCTCTTGACGCCATCACTTGTTTCAAGCAAAAAAGGCATATCAAACTCATTTTTATCTGTTAACTCACTTTTGATAAAGCCGGGCAAAATATTGATAACTTTGATACCATCTTTTTTATATTTATACCCTATCCCTTCAGCATAAGCATTGAGCGCACGCTTCGAGGAGCTATAAACTTTTGAACTTGGCATAGAAAACAGAGATGCTAAAGAGGAGATAAAAACAATCTTGCCACTTTTTTGCTCTTGTAATTTTGGAAGAAGCACTTCAAGAATTGCATGATTTGAAAGTACATTTACATCATATAAGTTTTTAAAATCCTCTATAGTGGTAATGGCGTCAGAGTGTCCTAAAGATATCCCAGCATTGAGTATCACTATATCGACTGCACCGATTGTTTTGATTTTTTCTTGAAGGGTTTGAAACTGTGTTACATCAGCTACTATAATATCTATATTTTTTACTTTTTCAAACAGTTCACTTCTAAGTTGAAAAAGTTTGTCTTCACGTCTGGCTAAAAGTATAAGTTCGTTATCTAGTGTAGCATATTGTCGAGCAAGTTCTGCACCTAATCCAGAACTTGCTCCTGTAATAAAGATCTTCATTTAAAGATCTATTGCGCTATTTCCATCGGTTAACACTTCAGGATTTGTAACACCAAAAATCTTATACAAAGTAGCTGCAATACTTAGTGGTTCAAAACTGTACGATCCTGATTTAGGTTTCATATAAAGTCTATTTACTGAACCTGTATCATCAACTTCTGTCTCACCCACTACACCTCTGTGATTAAAATATTTTTTGCCACCCAGTACATATAAGTTTTGTAAATTTCCATGGTCCCAACCAAGAGCAGAATTAAGATTTACATTTCTACCAAACTCTCCAAAAACCATAATACTTATATTTTGCTCTTTATTTAAAGCTTTAAGATGTGCCATTGCAGACTTTAATGTAACAAAAAGTTCTTCTGAGCGCGAAACATAATTTCTAGCATCATTATGATCATCCCATCCACCAAGACCACCTGTGTTGATAGTAACAACTTTTGTATCCGGATTTTTCGCTAAAACTTTTATAGCAGATTCCATTTTCTTAGCAAATGTACTATTGTTTGGGTATGAATCAGAACCTAAACTTGGTGTCGATGTATTTTTTATACTCTCTATAAAATTACTCAAAGGTTCTCTTTTTGCAAATGCATCTTTTATTTTTACATTTGTATTGTTCTTTTGAGCCATTGTATTCATTGTGGCATTAAACGCCGGATCAAAACCCTCAGCATCTTTTTTATTATAACCACTTTGTTGTCTCTCTTCGTCTGTATACTGATACCAGTACCTTACATAGCGCTGGTAAGGGTTATTGAAATTTTCATCCAAACCTACTGCTTTTAGATAACTTGGAATAACTGTATTACCCGATGCATAAAAATTAGAACTTCCTTCCATGCTTACAAAAGGCATCACACTCTGTTCACTCACTACACCCTCGTTTGATAAGATTGCAGATAAGTTTGTAATCATCCCTGCTTGTGTTTCATCAAAAGAACCTAATTGGTTTTGATTTGTACATATTCCATGTGATTTGTTACCCTCTGATTCTCTTACTTTAGAGTAACATGTTCTAAATATACTCATATCTCCACTCGCTAGCATATCTTCCATATGCAATCCACCTGCTTCTTGCCAGAAGTTGTTTGTCGTGGGTGTAATACCTCGAAAATAGCTACTATATGAACTTTGAGACTTTGATTGAATCTCAGATATGTTTGTAAGATTTCCACAAAGCTGACTTGCGCCACCATAAAGAAAAACCATCAATACTTGTGGAGCATTTGCATCATAAGTAGATTTATTAAAAGATACTTTAGAATAATCTGTAACTGCCTTAGAGAGTGTTGGCAGAGCTAAAGTAGCACAAGTTGCTAATGATAATTTAATAAAATTTCGTCTTTGCATAATTAATTCACCCTCTTAAAAGCATAAACATCTTCTAATCTACTAATGTAATCTAAAACACTCATCGCCACATATTGTTTATAGCCATCCCCTCGTCTTTTCCCTTTATTGTCAAGTTCATCATTCAAAATATCGAAACGATTTGCGATCTCATTTTGACCGCCATCATCTTCAAACATAAGTGAATCAAACATAGCCAACTCTTCTGTTGAGACCTCTCGAGCTATGGTTGCTTCAAAAATATAATTAATAAAAGCATGCAACTCTTCTATAGGAGTCCCTTCACCATTCTCATAATTATCAAAAGAGATAAAATCTTCACTCCATCCCTGTCTAGACCAACTTGTATAATCATCTATGGCGTCAGGATTAGACATTCGTAATAATATATCTTCTCTAAAGTATCTACTATAAGTTGCAAATGAGAGTGTATCTAATGGTACACGCGTGAGCTTCCCTAACTTATACTTCATACTCGCTTGATTCATATTTTCTATTTCAGATTTTAAATAGTAGATTGAATTGTTTCTTATTTTTAGATCCATTTTTCTTGAGAGTGAAAAAAATGCCTCCTCAGCACTTTTAGCTCTTGAAGCATTGAGTAAGTACTCTTTTGAGAAAACTATTTGCTTTAAAATATCTTGCCAAGTTTCTGGATGTGAAGATACAATTTTCTTAGTTATAGAATCTTGCTCATTTTTTGTGTAATCTGTAAAGAAAAACTCAACTAATCGTTTTGTGACGCCATACGCAAATGCACTTGACTTTACCAACTCTCTATAAAAATCCTCACCATTATATATCGTTGTTCCAAAAAGTTTTAATGGTTCTGTATTTTCATTTAATCCTATCACTAAAGTATCATTATCTCTGTTAAGTTTCCAATTTTGAAGTGCTGTCGCTGCGATAGGGATATCTTCATCCCTACTATTATAAGTGTAAATCTCAAGCATCTCACGTCCATTATCTTCAGGACTTCTAAACCTTCTCCAGTTATCTTCACTTTGCATATGTGTATAAGTGATAAATCGCATATTTGCTTCATCATCTAAAAGGGTAACAATTCTATTGTAGACTCGCTCTATATTTGGGATATGACTGGAATCCAGTTCGTATGCGGGAGAAAACATAATTGTTTGCGTAAGAATATATGCAATCCAATTTTCAAAAAAATATTTATCTAAATCTTGCGCACTGTAAAACCTTGCAAGTATGTCGGTTACCTCTTTATGATTATCTCGTCTTTCAAATATGCTCTCATCTGTAATATGAGATTCTAGAGCGCTTATATCATTAGTTGTTTTACTTAATCCATCAGCAACATCACTCATAAACTTCCCGGAAGATATTTTCTCTTTTAACTCAGAAAGTGGATATGAAAAGAAAAGCGTACTCAAAAGTTTATCGGCAACTAATAATTGTTCGGAATCACTTAAAGCATTAAAGTTATTGTTACTTAAAGATGGTAGTTTATAACTTTTCATAGGCATATCTTTTGTATAAAAAGTTAAGCCTTTGTAGTTCATAGTATATATTGAATCAGTAGAATTTGTACTTGAAGACCCATCTCCACAGCTGGAGATAAGCATAGAGAAGGGAATTAAAAGAGATATTAGTATATATTTTTTTAAATTAATAATAAACTCCTATGGTATTAGACAATCCTAATCATAACAGGTCTTGCGTTTACAAAGTCTAAAACTTCTAGTTCATTTATCATTGCCTGAATATCTTTTTCGTAAGCTAAGTGTGTAGATACTAAAAGATTTACACTTTCACTTTTTGAAGGGCGTTGTAAAATTGTCTCAATTGAGATAGAGTGATCTTCAAATATTTTTGTAATTTTTGCAAGTACTCCAGCTTTATCACTTACATTAACACGAAGGTAGTATTTTGATTCTATCTTCTCAACTGGTTTAAGTGTTAAAGTTTTTCCCTCCATAGGTCTGTCAAATCCTAACATTGGAGTTGACTTACCGCTTCTTGCAATATCAATGATATTTGCAACTACTGCTGAAGCTGTAGCATCACCACCGGCACCCGGACCATAGTAAAGTGTCTCACCCACTTTATCACCCACAACCGATATAGCATTCATGACGCCATCTATTTTTGCTATCATCTCATCTTGTGAGATTAAACAAGCATGTACACGTAGTTCTACTTCATTACCATCTTTTTTAGCGATTCCAAGAAGTTTTACAGCATAACCAAACTCTTTAGCAAAAGCGATATCTTCACTTCTTACATTATCGATACCCTCAATTAAAATATCTTCAGGTTTGGCATCAATCCCATAAGCAATACTTGCCAGTATAAGCAATTTATGTGCAGCATCAAATCCACCAACGTCAAAACTTGGATCAGCTTCAGCATAACCTAAATCTTGGGCTTCCTTTAGAATGGCGTCATAACTTACACCCTCATCAGTCATCTTAGTCATCATATAATTACAAGTACCATTCATAATTCCCATAATTGACTCTATATGATTTGCAGAGAGTCCATCACGAAGTGCATTAATGATAGGGATACCACCTGCAACAGATGCTTCATACTCAAACGCTATATTTTTAGCAATATCCTGAAGCTCATAACGGTGATACGCAAGAAGCGCTTTATTTGCAGTTACAACAGCTTTACCACTCTCTAGTGCACGTTTTACAACCTCAAAAGGCTCTTCAACTCCACCCATAAGTTCAACTACAATGTCGATCTCTGGGTCGTTTAAAATATCATCTACCTTATCAGTAATAATAATATCTAAACCTCTCTCTTTTGCAAGGTTTTTTACCACACCGCTTTTTACTACAATATCTGTACCAGCACGAGCCGAAATAACCTCAGCGTTATCTTTTAAAATTTGAGCGACACTTGTTCCAACTGTTCCAACGCCTATTATTCCAACTCTTACCATTTACTTTCCTTCTTCGCAGTTAAACTGTTTTAAAAACTCTTTGACATTTCTTGCTGCCTGACGAATGCGGTTGTCATTTTCAATAAGCGCTATACGCACATAACCCTCACCATACTCACCAAAACCTATCCCTGGCGCTACTGCAACTTGCGCCTCTTTTAAAAGACGTTTAGAGAACTCTAAAGAGCCTAAATGTGCAGCACACTCTGGAATCTTAGCCCAGATAAACATACTTGCCTGGTTTCTATGCATAGGCCAACCAGAACGGGTAAATGCTTCTATAAGTACATTCTGACGATGATCATATTTATCTGTTATATCTTGTACACATTGCTGATCACCATTAAGCGCTACAGTCGCAGCAACTTGAATCGGTGTAAACATACCATAGTCTAACCAAGACTTGATTTTTTGAAGCGCACCAATTAATTTTTTGTTTCCAACGAAGAAACCTACACGCCATCCTGCCATATTGTATGATTTAGAAAGTGTGAATGACTCAACTGCTACATCTTTTGCACCAGGTACACTCATGATTGATGGCGTCTTGTAACCACCAAATGTTATATCTCCATAAGCAATATCAGAGATCACATAAAAACGCTCTTTTTTTGCCATTGCTACAAGTCTTGTATAAAACTCAGGTGTAACTGTTGCAGTTGATGGGTTATGAGGAAAATTCACTAAAACATATTTTGGTCTTGGTGAAGTCTCTTTAAAAACTCTATCTAGGTTTTCAAAAAAGTGATCTTCATTAATCTCATATTTTTCATTAAAGTCAATTCCAAACTTTACAACATTTCCACCAGCAAGTATAAAAGCGTATGAGTGAATAGGATATGTAGGATCTGGAACTACAGCAACATCACCAGGATTTGTAATAGCATACGCCAAGTGAGCATAACCCTCTTTTGAACCCATAGTAGCCACACACTCTGTCATTGGATCTAAATCACAATTATAACGGCGCTTATACCAGTCAGATATAGCTATTAGAAGTTTAGGAATACCTTTAGAGGTTGAATACCCATGTGTTTTTGTTTTTTGGGCTGATTCTACAAGCTTTTCACGAATATGCTCTGGAGTATCACCATCTGGGTTACCCATAGAAAAATCAATAACATCTGCACCTGCACGACGTTCTGCCATTTTAAGATCATTTACTTCAGCAAATACATACTTAGGTAATCTTTTGATTCTATCAAATTCTATTTCATCAAACATTTTATATCCTACTTATACCCTATAAATTATAGATGCAATTTTAGCGAAAAATATTTAGAATAATATTATAAATTATAGTACTATCTTGTACCAGTTGGATAAAGTGAAAGTTCATCTTTTATATTTTTAAGCGTATAGATATCTGAAACCTTAATATACTTCGCAAATCTAGGGATACTGAGGGAAAGTTGATACTCTTTCGAATCTTTTTTTATTACTTGTAGAAGATGTAATGAGCTGTCATAATATGCTATGTAGGGATACCAATTATTTCTAGGGGAACTCACAATTCTAAGCTCTTGAATTTGAGATACATTTAACCAGTGTGCATACAAAGACCTTTTGAGTTTAAACTCCACCTCATTTTCTAAGCTTGGAACATTTAAAAAACCTGTTCCCATATCTACTACATACACCCACTCTGTAGAGGAGTTTCTTTTTATATCTATAATATCACAACCACTTTTTCTTAACTCTCTTTGAAGTACTAGAGGATCAGTTGCATACTCTGAATTTAGGCTAATACTCCAGGTAAATTCGGAACTGTTAAGATTTGATGCAGTTGTCACATAACGATAATAACCGATATTTCTAAGTGAATCACTCATGATTTTTACAAAAAACAGTGGAGCCCCACTTGTTTTAAAATGAAGGTTTAACTCTTGTGGTGTATTAAAATATAGTTTTAAAAGCCCATTGTCTTTAAGCGTAGATGCAACTTTTACAGGATCCACCCGATCATTAACATAAAAATCAGATGGAGGAGAAAATATAATGTTAATAAATTCTTTATTGTTCTCATACAACTTTTCATCTATAAATGATTTAATCTTTTGCGTGAGCATATCCTCTTGATTCTCAAAGACAAGCTCATCAGCAAAAATAGACCCAAATAAAAGGAGAAACAATAAAAAAAGTTTTACCATTTACGCCCTTTGTTTAGCTTTTTAAATTCAGATTCAGAAATTTTTTCTAATTTTGCATCTTTATAATGAAGATAAAGATTACCTTTTTTATTAAAATTAATTTTTTCTTCATTTACGAAAAAATCTACATAACTATGTCCTAAAATAAGTAGCCACTCTTTTGTTGCATCAAAAGTAAATTCATACTTAATTGTCTTTTGATATTTTTTATTTGTTGCTACATCAATATAACCCATCCAAACTTTAGATCTTGGAGTTATACTAAAAGTATCTTCTTGTTTAGGTTCCTCTGTTGGTGCTACAACTTCAGGCTTAACACTTAAATTAAGATCCTCACCCGTTTCATTAAGATCGCTTGCATTTACTTCAGCGATAGATTCAATCTCTTTTTTCACTTCTAGTATAATTGTATTTTCAACATTTTGAACTTCTACAACATCTTTGTTTGAACTAAAATCAATTCCAAAAAAAGCAACAATAAGCATGATAAGGATTGCTATTATGATATAAGGTATAGTAGATTTTTTATTTGATTTTGCAACTACAAAAACACCTGAATGGGAGTTTTCTTCAGATGATTGTTCTTCATAATAAGAAAGACCCCTTTGTTTTAATTCTTGAAGTTCTAGATTGTATTCTCTTTCTAAAATTGAGACAAACCCTAAGAATTGTACTTTGTGTAACTCTTGAAAGTTACCATTAATAACTGCACTAATATGCTCTCTTGCTATATGAGTATCTTCATGAATTCTTTGTATACCTATAAGTTTTAACTTCTCATACCCTTCGCTCATACTCTCATCCTATCCATTAAAATTGCACCTGCCACACTCACATTTAAAGAATCAAAATCATGTGCCATTTTTATACTCACAGCACAATCAAGTTTAGAAACCACACGTGTAGTAAGACCTTCTCCCTCACTACCAAGCACTAAAACCTTCTTTTTATCTATACGCGTCTCTCTAATATCCATCCCGCTCATATCAGCACCATAAGTAGTAAAACCAGACATCTTCAAATCATTTAAAACATCATGAATATTATTTTCTATAGCAAATGGCATATCATACAAAGCACCCGTACTTGTACGTAAAATTGTCTCTAAAGGAAGCTGTTTTACACCACAAGCTATAATGGCGTCAACACCTAAAGCATAAGCACTTCTAACTAGAGCTCCAATATTACCAACATCAGTAAGACCTGAGAGTACTAATACAAATTTTTTATCAAAGAAAAAATCATAAGGCTGTAAGTGATAGTCTTCAACCTCGGCTAAGAAACCTTGATGAGAAGCGTTT
>Ga0193965_1000254_pt1 | contig 18460 bp, 17 predicted proteins | sample FB_8_MG_FD_140330 | JGI IMG/M metagenome (GOLD analysis project Ga0193965, IMG submission 140330) | Microbial mat bacterial communities from the Broadkill River, Lewes, Delaware, United States - FB_8_MG | ecosystem: Environmental > Aquatic > Freshwater > River > Microbial mats | place: USA... | reverse complement strand
TGCTATAGCTAGGTTTACAAATGAAACTAGATATGGACAAAGTTTTTTTGTCGATAAAAAGAATGATAAGATCGGAAAGCAAGCGATGGATATCTTATCTGCGAAACTTTTTGAGTCAGGAAGATTCATTATGTTAGAGCGTGCTGATTTATCAAAAATTGAAGATGAGTTAAAGATGGGTAATCACGCAAAATTAGATAACTCTGCTGATTATCTAATACTAGGTTCGGTTACAGAGTTTGGACGTAAGGAAACTAGTGATGTTGGTGTATTTAGTAGAGTTAAGAAACAAGAGGCATTTGCAAAAGTACATATACGAATTGTAGATGTAAGTACTGGTCTTATTATCTATTCTGAAGAGGGTAAAGGTACGACGTTTAGTGAAGCTGGTACTGTAATGGGTGTAGGTGATAAAGCTGGATATAATGGGCAACTAAATGATAAAGCGATAGATGCAGCAATCTCTGATCTAACTTCTAACATAATAGAAAATATGTTAGATAAACCTTGGAGAGGCTATATTCTTGGATATGAAGATGGAAACTTAATCACTTCTGGTGGAGCGAGTCAAAACATTAAAGCAGGAGACAGATTTGATCTGTTTAAGGAAGGGAAAAAAGTTAAAAATCCTCAAACAAATATGATGATGAATCTACCAGGTAAGAAAATAGCAACGATTGAGATTGAAGCAACTCTTGGAGATACTCCAGATACTGAAGTCTCTTTAGCCTCTGTTGTTGAGGGTAACATTCAATCTTATATTGAAAGTAAAGATTACTCGAAACTATATATTCAAGAAGGAAAATAATAATGAAAAAGATAGTAATAGCCTTAGGTTTATTTGTTTTTTTATCTATTAGTGGGTGTGGATATAAAGAAGGTACAGTTAATACGGCGCAAAAGTCGTATCTGTTTTTTAGCGGAAATGTAAAAAATGTTGAAGTCTCTATAGATGAAGGAAAGAGGTTTAGTGTTCTAGGCGGACAAAAAAATCAGTATGCCCTAAAACCAGGGAAGCATAAAATTGAAGTTTATAGAGAGGGAAAAATTATTGTTAAAAGAGAAGTCTATATTGGTGAGGATATAAGCAAAGAGATAGAGGTGAAATAATGAACAAAAAAACGACTTTAGTCTCACTCTCAATAGGATTAATTGTATTTACTTTATCTGGATGTAATGGACAACCAAAGCCTTTATATACCTACGGGGATTATAGTGAGAGTTACTATAACTCTAAAAAAAATGTTAGTAAAGAGAGTGCTTTAAAATTACAAAAATCGATAGAGTATGCGATAGAAAATGCAGATAAAAGTCGTTCAAAAAGAGTAGCCCCTGGAATGTATGCAAACCTAGGGTACATGTATCTTTTAGATGGAGAAAGTGCCAAAGCTATAGAAAGTTTTAATAAAGAAAAAATTATATACCCAGAGTCTACACGTTTCATGGATAGAATGATTCATAAAGTAGAAGTTGCTCAAGGAAATAATAATGAATAAAAAACTTTTAATTTATGTAGTTTTTATAATCTCTGCAGTTCTTTTTTCGGGATGTGAAGCAACATATGCAAGATATGCAACAAAAGGTAGTGAGTTTCCAAAAATGTACGAACAGCAACCTCGCTCAATTCTTATTCTCCCACCAATGAATGAGAGTACAGATGCCGAGGCAAAAGATTATTATATGACTACGATAGAGATGCCATTTGCACTTATGGGTTACTATACTTTTCCTAGTGAGATGGTAAGTGAGATAATGAAGCAAGAGGGTGTGTATGATACAGAGATTTTATATAACATGCCACTGGATAAGTTTTATGATTATTTTGGTGCAGATACAGTTCTGTTTACTCATATAAAAAAATGGGATTTATCTTATGCAGTTCTTGCTTCAAAGCTGACAATTCAGATAGAAGCTAAAATTGTCTCAACTAAAACATCTGAAGAATTATGGAAATATACCGGTACAGTTGTTGTAGATCTAAGTGGACAAAACAGTGGAGGTGGAATCGCTGGACTGATTGCTGGTGCGATTGTTACTGCTGTAAATAGTGCTGCAGCTGATTATGTAGAGTATGCTCATATGGCAAATAGAAGGATAATTTACTCTTTACCTACTGGACCATATCATGAAATGTATATGAAAGATCAAAATGTAAGAATTGTTGATCAAACACCAAGAAAGTAATCAATACGATAACATATTGATTACATATGTCCCATAATCACATTGAGTATCGATTAGCTTCGCCAAATTAATTAAGGATTAATTTTTATTCACATATAATCTTTAGTAAATAAATTTAAGGATAATATATGAAAAAAGTAATTTCAAGTTTAGCAGCAGCAGCTGTAATCGCAACTTCGGGTGTAGCAAGTGATGTAAATTTCGATACTGATCAGGCGTATTTAATTGCTGGTGCTGCGATAGAGAATGCTGATCCATTTGATATGGGTGTAGCAGTAGTTGTAGGTGGTGGTGTTCCATTTATGCAAGCTGGTGAGGGTACATTAGTTGCAGAGGCTGAATTAACTTATTCTGTTGTAGCTCCTTCATATGATTATGATTTTGGTTTTTACGGCGGAAGTGATACTGTTGAAGCTACATTTATGACATTAGGTGCATATGCTGGTTATAAGTATGATATTGATCAACAATTTTTTGTTAAACCAAGAGTTGGTTTAATTTATAAATCTGTAGATTTTGATATTAGTGGTTACCCTGGAAGTGATTCAGAAATCGGTCTTGCTTTTGGTATTCAAGGTGGAATGAAGCTTAATGAGCAAATGGATGTAGTAGTAGGTTTTAACCTTGTAGATGGTTCTGACATTACACACATTACTGGCGGAATTCAGTACCGTTTCTAATTTTAAATTTGTAAAGAGAGTTTCTTTCTCTTTACAACTCTCTCTTTTTCCTCTTAATAAAATTTCGTTACAATGGCATTATGAAAAATTTAACAATCTCGAGTGATAATGCTCACAACCTTGAAATCTTTTGTGAACTTCTTAAAAAAGATGAAACTACTCTCATCAATGAAGCGCTAGAGGAGTACTTTGTTACTCAACATAAAAAACTTTTAGAAAAAGATATAGAAAACGATAACGCAATGACCAACCTGGACTATGATGAGTTTTGGGATGGGGTAGATATTTAAAAATAGTAGTTTATTTGTGCTCTTAGTGTATCTTCTTGGTATTTGAAATCTGAGATTTTTTTATCTTTATACTCATATTTGAACTTCATCTGCAGATTTTGAGAGAGTCTAAAACTTTGCGTAAGATTGAGTAGATTTTGATGCTCATCTGAGTGGTAATAGCGTCTAGTATATTCTAGATTTGTACCCATAAAATCATAGCCATCTATAACTAAACCAACACTCCCCCCTATGCCTGCTTTAAACTCATCTGCAAAATAAACAAGTGGATCAAGCATCAAATAAGAGTAGCCATACTTATTTCCCCAACTAAACCCAGCACCAACAGTTGCCATAAAATCAGCTTTTTCCTCAAGTGAGTCTCTATCCCAACCAAATTTTGTTCTCCAAGAGATACTCTCAAAAAATTCAGACCTTTGTGCTAAAGATACTATGGAGAGCAGGGTCATTCTCTCTAAGTCTAGCTCCTCTTTTGTATAAGAGAGTTCAAGATTAAAAAACTCTATCTGTGTACCTCGTAAAAAGCCATAATTTGAATCCTCTAAATCATGGTAATTTACTCGAAGATTTAAAAATCCTATCGCTTCATTTTCTCTCATTCCCCCACCAAGAGCGATTCTCACTGCTCTATGCCCATTTATAGGATTGTGCGGTGGTTTAATGAAAAGCTCTTTGCCTTTTTTTAAAGAAGCACGATGTTTAGAGAGAGAGTGAAAAAGTGAGATATACTCACTCTTTTTCATATCATTTTTACTAAAAGAGTATTCTAAAAACTCTATGGAGGCTTCAAGTATGTAGCGTTTTTGCTGAAGTGAAATCTCTTTGATACTTAAAAAATCCTCTATTGAAATTTTTGATTCTACTATATCTTTTACAAAATGAAGATACTCATCTTTTATGAGTTCATCATACTTTAAAAGAATTGCTCTTTTAGATGCCCTGTAGTTCACATCAGATATTATTCCCTTTTCTTTAAAAACATGAATAGTCTCTAATGGCGTCACATGGTACAAAAACTCTTCTCTTAGGTGTAGACTTGGACGAGCAACCTCAAGAAGCCACAGCATATTATAAGAGCAGTTTTCTGTGAAAAAGTAATAGTTTGAGTAAATATTGTTGAGTTCCCAAATATGGCGTACCATCTTTAAAATCTCTTGCTCGTTTAAAGATAAATCATATTCCCAAATATCCCTTTGCTCCGTATCTCTATACTCTTTGAGTTTTTCGTAATAAGGTAAGAGTGAATAGTGCCCATAATAGCCGCCAAAAAGCCCTTTTATTGCAAATATGAAGCCATTTTCAGTATCTGCATCTGCGTTAGCAGCGTAGTTTACAGCATAAGAGAGCAATTTAGAGTTGTAGCTAGAGTTTATACGTAAAAATGTGTGTCCAAACATAGAAGCGGGTGAGTTGATATGTGCCGATGGAAACACCATAGTGGTAGATTTTGGGTCTAAGCGTCTGAGTGTTTTATCAAACTCCTTACATGAGACCTCTGCAAAGTTATCAATACCCAGTTTTTCACCTAGCCAAGCTTTTCTAGCAGGGAAAAGACAGGCTGAGGAGTTATCATCAAATCTTGTTTCATTTAAAAGTGCATCAAGTGTAGCGTGAAGTTCAGCTTTTGCATCCATTTTTCCATTGGGTGCAAGAAAAAATTTATCATCATCTATTTCACTTTCTCCATCTACCATATGAAGTAATAGTTGCCAGTATCTCTCTTGTGATAGATTTAATATATCTGCTTGTATCTTATAGTCTTGTATTGAAGCATATAAAATATGAGTAGAAAGTATAAGGATAAAAAAGAGTTTGTTAAAAATAGAAGTTTCCTAAAAGATAAAATAAGAAGAGGGATGAAACTAAACGAAGAATCGTTTAGTTTAAAGTATATTGCTATACTGACGCGATGTTGTCAAGAACGTCACTCATCTCAACTTTTTCTGAAGTATAGATACTGTTGTAGTTCGCTTGAAGAGATGCACTAAATGCAGCTTTATCTTCAACATTTAAAAGCTCAGCTAAAGTATCTACTGATTCACCGTGACCTACAGCTATCTCTTTAGAAAGAATGTCCATGTTTGAAGCAACAAACTCTTGTGCTCTTTCATTCATTACAAATTTTGTTTTTTTACAACCTGAAGTTCCTAAAGTGATACCAAAAGTTTGGTTTGCTGAAGTACCATTTGTAGTAGCTTGTAAAGCGTACATTACAGCTGAGTCTGGATTTTTAATCACCTGTCCACCAAGACCACAACCAGTTTGTGTGTTTGCTGCCATAACTGCAGAACTAAGAGCTAAAGTTGCGATTGCACTTACGATAATTTTTTTCATTCTAAGCCTTTGATAATTAAGATAAAAGCTATTGTAGAGTGATTATGCTTAATTAAAAATTACAATCTTATAAGTTTTTTCTATCTTTATTTAAAAAGTTTTAAAGTGCTCTTAAGAATATGAACAAAAAGTTTGCTATAATAAATCCCATATAAAACTACTCACAGGAATGTTTATGTTTTCTTCCGTAAAATCTAAAGTGATTATCTCAATTTTGGCTATAAGTATTTTGGGCTTAGTCTCTATAACTTATTATATTTCAAGTACACTCCATAATCTTTCAAATGAAAACACTAAAGGTTCTTTGAAGATGCTTAGTGAATCAATTTTTCAAACAATGACAGGTAGTATGATGCTTGGAGATCCAGCTGTAGTACAAAATGCATTTAGGGCTGCAAGGAGTATAGAGGGGATTGAATCTCTCGAAATTGCAAGGTCAAAAGCTGTACTAGAGGTATATGGGGGTGATAAATTTACCACTAAACCTTTGCTAATTGATGTACTAGAAAACAAAACTACGAAAGTTATAGAAACTAATGTCGATGGGCATCACACTATTCGTATGATTAAGCCTATGGTTGCAGAGGAGAGATGTATAGCATGTCATTATAATATTCAGCCAGGTTATGTTCTTGGTGCAATGGACTTAGTTATATCTCTTGATAAAAATGACGAAAGCATTAATGAAACTAATTTAACACTAGCTATCTCTCTAGTGGTAGCAGGTATTATGTTTGCTGTTCTAGCATCAATATTTTTTCTAAGAGAAATTTTTAATCCATTATGTAACCTTAAAACTCGTATATCAGATCTTGTAAGTGGAGATAAAGATTTAACAAAAAGATTATCGCATGCAGATGGGAATGAGTTTGGAGATGCTGCAAAAGAGGTAAACAATTTTGTCACTATGATTCAATCAACTGTTAATGACATTAAGGCACTCGGGCAAGAAAATTCATCAATCGCCTCAGAGATTGAACTCTCAAGTCACGTGATTGCAAAAGGGACAGAACAAGAGCAAGATATAGTGAGTCAAACTACTTTAAAAAGTGAATCTATTAAAGGTTTACTCGAACAAACTATAGACGCTACAAAACAAACACAAGAAACAGTAGCAAATGCAAGTAATGAACTTGACTATGCACGTAACTCACTGCTTACTTTAAGTAATGAGGTAGGCACTTTTGTTGAGACTGAAAATGAACTCTCAAACGAATTATCAGGTCTTAAAAACAATGCAGACCAGGTTAAGGATGTGTTAAATGTTATAAAAGATATAGCAGAACAAACAAACCTTTTAGCACTTAATGCTGCCATAGAAGCTGCTCGTGCAGGGGAGCATGGTCGTGGATTTGCTGTTGTTGCCGATGAGGTAAGAAAACTTGCGGAGAGAACACAAAAAAGTCTTACTGAGATAGATATAAGCGTAAGTACGATTGTGCAATCAATCAATGATGTAAGCGATAAAATGCAAGATAATGCAAAAAATATTGAAAATCTTACAACAATCTCAAATGAGGTTGCAGATAAGATAGACACAACTTCAAATGCAATTGAGCTCTCTACTACAGTTGCAAATAACTCTAGAGAGGATAGCTTGAAAATGTCTAAACATATAGAGGAAATTATAGAAGACATAGCTACAATTGAGACACTATCAACGGCAAACGGCACAAGTGTAAAAAGTATAGAATCTGATTTAGAGAGATTAGTTCATGTAGCTAAATCTTTACAACAAACAATCGAAGAATTTAAAAGTTAAAGCTTTCTAGTCGATACTATTTTCATAAACACGAGGAGTGGCTTATGAAAATAGATAACTATGCTGTGCAGATGAATGCACAATACTACAACCTCCAATCCCAATCTACACAAGTTGATATATCTAAAGAGACTCAAAACTTTGAAAGTGATGAGAGTTTACAAGTCACAGATATTGGTTTAGATTCTAAAAAATTGACCTCAGACAATAAAGAGTTGTCTATAGAACTCTCAAAAGCAATATTGCAAAACATAAATAATGAATCGCGCAGGCTTATCAGAGATAAGGTAGAGATTACTCAAACATCTATAGAGTCACAAGGGCTTAATTTTTCTGTAGATGCTAAGGTTCTAGCTGATGGCAAAGAGATAAATATATCTATGGACTTATCACTTTCAAGAAGTTTTATCCAGACAACAAAGATGAATATTGACTTAATTCAAAATAAACTTAAAGATCCTCTTATAGTCTCTCTTAATGGAGGTATGCCAAGTTTAAGTAGTAAAAGTTTTGCCTTTGATATAGATAGCGATGGTAAGAGTGATCAGATATCACAACTCAAATCTGGAAATGGGTTTTTAGCTTTAGATAAAAATAGTAATGGCGTCATAGACAATGGAGCTGAACTCTTTGGTGCACAAAGTGGAGATGGATTTTCTGATTTAGCTAAATACGATGATGATAAAAATGGCTGGATAGATGAGAACGATAAGATATTTGACAAGTTGAGAATTTGGCAAAAAACAGAGAATGAAGATGAACTTTTGGGGCTTGGAGAGGTTGGTATTGGAGCTATTTTTTTAGGTAGTACAGACACACCTTTTAGTATAAAGTCTAAGAAAAATGAACTTTTAGGTGAGATGAGAAAGAGTGGTTTTGTTCTTTTTCAAAGCGGTCAAGCTGGAGTTATTTCTCATATTGATCTATCAGTGCAGACTCAAGATAATTTAAATACATTAGATAATTTACAGAAAAACTTCTCATTAAAAGATTTGAAACAACTTTATATACGTAATCAAGATGAGGTGAAAAAAGAAGATGGGGATGATAAGTTAGAAGTGCTCCAAAAGAAAATCAAAACTCTTGAAGCGAAGCTTGCTCAAGCTTCTGAAGAAGAGAAAAGCGCAATTATAGTTCAAATTGGAGCTTTATTCTCTCAGATGCTTTCGCTGTTAAATCTTTAATATAAAGATTTAACTAGTTTATCTTTATCTACAGCCTCTTTTGCTTTTTTAGTGTCTACGCTCTCTTTAAGAGCTTTAACGCTAATGTCGCCTGACATTGCAGATGCTATTGCTGTGTCTTGATTTACTGCTTCTTTTGCTTTTTTCTTGTCAACTGAATCGACAACCCCATTCATGTCTAGAGCGATAGTTAGTGTAGAGATACATAGTAGAGCGATAATAGATAATTTCATTAAATGTCCTTAAAATGTGATGTTAGAGTAGCATTATATCTAATTACAGTAAGAATTTAGTGAGCTTATCTACGCTTTGACCTATTATTACGTACTTTTGAACCTGTATAGTTTTTCTTAAAGCATGATTGACAAATTGCATATTTAGAGTTAAGCGGAAGTGTAGCACCACACAGCTTACATCTTTGTGCCAATTGACTTTGCTGCAGAGTCATCTCAATGTATTTGTTTAAAATTCCACGTGATTGTCTTGCTTTTTCTTCATCTATAAAATATTCATCAAAACGGTAGCTAAGCCATAGATACAAAGATATCTCTTTTACCATATCTTCAGCTCTAAGGAGCTCGTCTGCAGTTTGTGCATAGTCTCCAACAAGGGAAGGTCTTACATACCTTACAGGTTCTTTTTTCTCTAGCGCCATTATATAGCTCTCAAAAGCTGCAATAATATAAGGAGATTTTAGAGTCAGTGGAGCACAAGCAAGATGATATTTCGTAGCTATATCTAAATCAAAGTTGTCTACAATAGCTGAGGCTTCAAGCATATCATCAAGATTAGTTGCGTTAAATGGACCATTAAACTCCATGTTTTCAACAAAAAATCTAAGTATTTCTTGAAGCGAACTCTCCTCTAAGATATTTCCTACAAGTTTAATATGCTCTAAATTTGCCATAACTTTAAAAGGGATAGTGATAGATTTGGCCTCTTTGTAAAAGTTTTTTTTGACTATTTTTAAAACATCAAGACTAAGCGCTCCAACATATCCCTCTTCATTGAGTCCATATCTCCCAGCACGTCCAGAGATTTGATGCACTTCTGATGGGAGAAGATTTCTTTGTGTAATCCCGTCAAATTTTTCAGCTTTTGAAAACAGTATAGTTTTTATAGGAAGATTCATCCCCATTGCAATGGCGTCAGTGGCTATGAGAATCTGTGTCTCTTTTTGCCTAAAACGTCTTGCTTCTTCACGGCGTACTTCAGGTGAGAGATTACCATAGACTACACTTACACTAAAATAGGGTGAAAAGTTTTGTTTGAGTCTAAGTACATCGCGTCTGCTAAAAGCGATAATCGCACTTCCCTCTTTTACATCCTTTACATCTGTAGGTATATCTAAAAGTGTGAGTGGATTTTTTCTCTTAAACTCTATAATTTCCAACTCTTCACCAAGATACTCAGCTAAAGCGATAACTGCCTCTTTAGAGTTGACTGAACCGGTCATAATGATCTCTTTTGCAGGTGCGCCGATAATTGCATTTGCCCAAGCCCAACCACGATCTCTATCATCTATCATCTGTACTTCATCTATAACGCACACATCGACATCTACATCAAAGTTAAGCATCTCAATGGTTGAACTTATATGAGTAGCATCATCATCTATAATCTGCTCTTCACCAGTGATAAGTGAGCTTTCTATCCCTTGATCTTTGAGTGTTTCGTACCCTTCAAGTGCAAGAAGTCTCAGCGGGGCTAAGTAGTAACCGGTATCTGCTTCTTGGAGTTTTTGCATAGCCTGATATGTTTTCCCACTGTTAGTTGGTCCTATATGAAGTGTTAGTTTTCTTCTCAGCTCTCTTGCCATAGGAAAGAGGTTTTTAAAATCACGAATAGTACGGGCTAAAAGAGCATGACGCTGTTGTTTAATAAGTTGCTCTTGAATGTTGTAAATAAAAATACGTGTTGTTTTTCTTATAACTTTTGAAGATATTGTGAGTGTGTTAGTAATGAGTTCAAGTAAAAACTCATATACTTTATTATGAAGCTCTTCATCTGAGAAGTGAAGTAGAGTTGCATAGTTTCCACAACTTTGTACTAAATCCTCCAACTCTATTAAAAAGTGCTCCTCTTGCTCTTTTTTTGCACTCTCTACAATGGCGTCAAAGTCTAACTCTTCACCTCTCCAGATAGTTCCAAGCAGAGCGTTTAGTTCTATGTGAAGCTCTAAAGAATAAGGGTGTTCAATATTTGAAAATGGAAGTTTGCAACGCTCATTTATTTTAACTAAAACCTCCTCTTCATGCATAGTAAGTTCTGTAAGGTCGAGTTTAGTCTCTATCAAGCTTTTTAAAATAGAAGCTTTTAAAACAGGGAACTCAAGTTTTGTTTTAGGGGGTGAAGCGCGAAGAGCATTTTCTATCTCTTTATTTGTAAGATAGGTATGGGGGTTTTCCAACTCAGATATAAACTTCTCAATTGACTTTTGCTTAAGCGCTATAATCTCATCCTTATCATCAGAGATTCTTTCTACAATCTCTTCAAAAGGGCTCTCCTCCAGGTATTCATAGCTGTAAGGTTTTGTGTTAAGTGTTAAAATTTTATGAAAATGTTTATCATAGATTCTATAACGTAAAGAGGCGTTAAACTCTAGAGAATCATCAATGTCAAAGACGCCATCAAGCGCTTTTTCCAGTTTTGTTTTTTTCATATCAAAACGGATGTGACGCAGTTTTGATTCCATCTTTGCTATAGTGATCTTCTTGCTTCTTACATCCGCAAAAGCTTCATAAAGTTTTACCTCCTCTTCGATACTAAGATCCATCTCAGCAAGCAAAGAGCGAATTTTTTCATCTCTGTCTAGGTTTAACTCTTTTGGTTTGCCCGAAGAATATATCTCACCATTCGCTTCAAAAAAGTTGAGGATATCTTGTTTGTAATCAATGTCACCCTCACTCCATAACATTCTAATAGTTTTAAGAAGGATTTTTTTGTTATGCTGTACATCATAAATACCAAGAGTGTGAAAGAGTTCACTTAGAGTTTCAGAACTCACTCTCTCCACCCCAACATCAAAAGGATCATCTCCAAAAAAGTGTCTGATTTTTTGATTTATTTTAGTATTTTTTTTATTCTTTTTAGCCATGTGAGATTGTAGCGAAAAGTTTTTTAATTACTACATACTATAAATGATGATTTCAATCTCGTTAAGCAGCGCTTCTTGAGTGAGCGAATTTGTGACGCCATAGGCTAGAGCTGCACCTGAGCCTGAGGACTCTTGTATCTTGTTATCATCGTACTTTTTAAGGGAATCTATCTCTGAGTTTTCAAAGCTAAAATCTGTACATAAAGCATTTGGTGTGTAGCTCAGTTGTGTAAGAAGCTGTTTTATGTCTGAGTTTGCTACATTTAAACTCCACGAAGCTGTGGCAAATGTAAGATTGTCATGTTTGATTCTCATAAGCACATCTTCTCGAAGCTTATCAGCTATGAGTAAAACCACACTCATATCGACGCCACCACCTAAAACCACATGAAAACGTTTTGTAGCTTCAAGTAAAAAGCCGGCACAAAACATCAGTGTGGCATCTGCTGTTTTTGAGAGTTTCTCAAAACTACTCATCTCATCACTAACAGATGCAAGTACTTTACTAACATATTCGTTATAACTAAAATGGGGGGTTTCATATCCAAGTGCTAAGGCTGAGGCGATGGCGTCTATGTTTGCCTGAGGGTCTGCATCTGCTAAAATAAGATAGTTCCCCTTTAACTCATAAGATCTTCCATATTCCATCCCTTTTGCAAAGATATCTTTAGCATCAATGGCGTCAGAGCTTTCAAGGTCTAAAACCTCAATACTACTAAAAGGGTCTAGATTGTGAATCGCTTTTGTGATGATTATGGGGTTTGTCTCAGCTATACTAAAAGAGGAGATATCTCTAGCTTCTAAAAACTCTTTGTCAGATCTATTTTTACTAAGGAGTAAGAGATCAGCCTTTGCTTTTGGCAATGAGCTCTCTTGGTTTGTAAAAAGATTATATGTTTTCATCTATCGCCTTTAGTATGGTGTTTAGCTTTATGTTCTGTTCAATATGTCGTGTGAACTCTTCAATGCTTCTGTTTTTGAACTCTTTAAAATTATACCCTTTATAAAGAGGATTAATAAGGGTAAAGAGTCTACGACGAAACTCGTCATTATCAAAAATACCATGGATAAATGTACCGTAAACATTTTTTTTGTTTTTGGCTCTTTTTTTCGTGACGCCATTGTGAATCTCATAACCCTCTAACATAACACCAAAAAGGTTGTAGGAGCCTTTTTGTACTATCTTTTCTACTTCAAATCGTACATCCCCTTTAAATCTTCCAATACCTTTTACACAGAGTTCATCAGATTCTGTCTGGTAAGGGTCTAAGATATTTTCAAACATCATCTCATATCCACCACAGATGGCGATGATGGGTTTCTCTTTTGTTTGTAAAACCTCTTCAAAACCTCTCTCTCTTAGCCAAGCCAAATCATCTACAACTCTTTTAGTTCCTGGAACAATGATGACCTCACATAAAGAGAACTCTGTAGGGTTTGAGAGAAAAAGAAGCTCAATCTCACTGTCGTTTACAAGTGGTTCAAAATCTGTAAAGTTACTCATGTGTGGAAGTTTAATAACTCCCACTTTTATAATGGCACGAGAGTTATCTTGTGAGTAATTTATGAGCGACTGAGCATCTTCAAAACCGAAGTTAAAAGCTTTAAAGGGGACAACTCCCAGGACGGGAATTTTAAAATCTTCCTCTATTATCTTGACGCCATCATCAAATAAAGAGATATCACCTCGAAATTTATTGACTATAACACCAATCACATTTTTTTGTAAATGTTTTGGTAAAAGATTGTAGACGCCATAGATAGAAGCAAAAACACCTCCACGTTCTATGTCGGCCACTAAGATTATTTTAGTATTAAACTTCTCTGCCACATAGATGTTAGAGAGGTCTTTCTCCATCAAATTAAGCTCAACAGGGCTTCCTGCACCCTCGGCAACAACGCACTCATATTTTGTCAGTAGATTCTCAAAGGCTTTTGCCACATGAGGCTTCAGCGAGTCCAAGTCATTATAATAACTTTTCACATCTTTGTTAGCGACACTCTTGCCATTGAGTACCACATGAGCCATAGACTTTCCACCCGATTTTAAAAGAATCGGATTCATGTCTGGCGAAGTTTTAAGCCCTATAGCCTCAGCCGCAAAAAACTGAGGAATTGCAATCTCTCCACCCTCATCAGTCACTTGCGAGTTGTTAGAGACATTTTGAGCTTTAAAAGGAGCCAGCTTAATTCCACGATAGTGGAGTAGGTAAGTGATAGCAAAACTAAGAGTAGATTTACCAGCATCAGAGCTTGTTCCGAATATACTAAGTGAGTTCATATTAATCCTAATTCTTCTGAGATATCTTTTATGAGTTTTGAAAATGGTTTTTCTGATAAATCAGTATCCTCATCTATTAGCTTGAAAATATCTTTTTTTATCTGTTGAAACGGAATGCCTGTCAAGTCTTGAAGCTCTTTTAGTCTACTTTCTGGATAAAGTTCGGCTTTTTCTATCATATCAAACACTATATCTTTGTGAGCTTTGTAGCGTTCATTTAGTTTAAAAACTTCTATGTACTTTTTATACTCATTAGAGTAGTTTTCTTTTAGATTTATATCTATATCATCTTTAGATTTCAGATGTAAATCTTTACAAGATTCGTTTAAATAGAGTTTGAATTTTACTTTTTCATTAAAATAGAAATTTTCACTGTTTGGTGGTTCACAAGTTTTAAAACAGTTTGCACTACCTTTCACTTTTTTAGAGTTACAAGTAGGACATGATGGAATCAGATTGTAAAAACTAAGTGCCAAGTATGGGTAAGTATCTTTATCGTAAAAATGGTCTAATTGAAATGTAGATACTTTTTTCTTTGATTCAAAGTTTGTAATAAAATCTTTGTTACAGTAAAAACACGTACGAAAATCAAAATTTTCAGTAAAAAAGGGGGTTATGGCAGAGCTTTGATATTTTGTTGCGTAATTGAAAAGATACTTGACTTTGTTGTATAAGTTTTTAGTTTTTCTTTGTGTTAGTTTAGAGATTCGAGGTTCAATTATATCAACTATCTCTTTTAATTCTTCAGTATTTGCTAAAATGATTTCTTTTAAATCATAGCCTTTGAAAACCTCTTTAAATGTAGCACTTTTCTTATATCGTTTATATAACGCTTCTATATTCTCTTTAGTTTTAAAAGGTTTATTTGTTATATCTGCATAATAGTTTTCTGAAAAGTTAAAATCTTTTACTTTTAAATAGTTTGAGTATATTAAGTTAGTCATTTTCTAGAATCCAAATGTTTTTGTAACTCATTTTTTCCAATCTTTTCAATAAATCTATCTATCTCATTTTCTTTTGCTTTCTCTTCAAAAAGTATTTTTTCTATTTCAAGCAAATAGTTACCCATGATAGTTTTTAAAAATGGCTCACCAATTATTTCTTGAATTTTCCAAAATTCATCTTTTTTATCATCATAAATGCACCTGTTCGCTACTAACTTATCTTTGTTATCTTTATATTTTATAACATCATCATAAAATTCTTTAATCTGATTAATTTTACCCTTTGCAAATTCACCCATAAGCCCATTATCCATAAAAAATCCATGAGACAAAAGGGTGTGGATATTTGCTCCAAACGTTTGTTTGTCTTTAAATGGATATTTTTGTTCTCCATTTTCTAAAAATATTACGTTTTCTTTTGGTAGGTCTGATATAATGAATGGAGAGTGGGAAGTTATAACAAAATGTATTTTTTTATCAATTTTTTTAAAGGTATGAATTAGTTGATGAATATACTCTTTTTGCCATTGAGGATGTAATGAGATATCTGGTTCATCTAATAAGAACAATATATCTTCTTTAACTGACTTCATGATATTTTCATATATCAATAAGTTAGATAATAATATGCTACGTTCCCCATGACTTAAATCATATAATTTTACATCATTTTCATTATATACTTCTATGGAAAAAGAATTAAAGTTACTAAAAAGTTCATTTATAAGTTTATATTCATTGAGAATAGTTTCAAATTCATTTAGAGTAAACTCTTTATTGGATTCTAAGTTATCGGTATATTTTTCTAGATATTTTTTTACAGTCTTTTTGCTTATTTCTTTTTGTTTTTCAATATCCTTTTGTTGATCCTCTTTTTCTTTTTTATTTGAATAAAAATGAAGCTCATCTATTTGAGAATTTATTTCATCAAAATCCCATTCATCATCATTTCTTTTTGCTTGAAATTTTACGTTAATCTTTTTTGGTATATATTCAAAGTTTGTAGGTTGGTATTTAATGTATACATCTACAAGTTTTAAAATAAACAATTTGTGATAAGAATAAAGATTTAGATAACGGGGCTCATGAAAGGTATTAAATAAGGAAGTTAAAATATTTAGATCTACATGAAGATATCCAGCAAAACCATCAAGTTGTTCATATTTTAGAATATCCCAAGAAAAGTTTCTTAAGGTAATTTTTTCTTGTTTTAAGGAGCCATTGTTTGTGGAATGCTCTATTTCTGTTTTATTGTTTATTAATATTTTATGAGATGAATGAATACTTAATATATTATTATAAAAAATGATACCAAGTTTTGGTCCATAAAAAGACAAGGAACTTTCAATTAAACTACTTTTTCCACTTCCATTCTCCCCAACAATAGCAGTGACATTTATATTTTCAGGAAAGATATTTACATAGTCTTTTTTTTCTGTAATTTGTAATTTACAATTATCTTTGAGTTTATCTTTTCCTTCCTCATCTTTTTCATATTCAGGAAAAAATTTACACTCAAACCGAGGCGAAAAATTGAACCCTTGTTTCTTAATATTTTTATTATCATCTACCCACAAATAAACTAGTTCCACATCATTTCCCTAAAACCCTTTTCATCTCGAACTTCCCTTTTGCTTTCAAGTTAGATTTATTTTATCAAAAAAGGTGTATTTGTATGATTAATATGAGCAGATTTTATAAAAGCTTTTTTTGAGAAGAAATTTATTTAGTCTTTCTCTCCCTTGGTAAACAATACCCATCAACATTTTCAATCTTATCACTAAGGTTTATGCTTAGTACCCAACCACTACCGTCGCCATAATCTACATGGCACCATGGCCACTCGCAGCCTAGGTTGATTAAACAGCTCTCATGATCAGGAAGTGTCGTAGTCACTTTGGATTTTGTAGAGGGCTTTTTGTAAACTTTGATCGGTTTTCCCTCTTGAATACTTTGTACTTCAAAGAAATAGCTTCCAACTTGTGAGCAGCTAGAGACCATAGGAATTTGCATCTCTTCATAACTCATAAGTGTAATGGCGTCAGGATTTTTACTAACATCCACCCAACCTTGCTGCCCTTTGTATTCAATGCGGGCTTTACCGTTTTTATGACGCTCTAGTGCTATGATACAGATGGCGTCAACAGGTATTTGATTGATGATATTTTGCGTTTGATTACTCTCATATAAAGCTAACATTTTCTTAGTGTTGTTTTTATAAAATCCACTCTGCTCATCAAGTAAAGTTATAGGGTTTGCCTCTAGCATAAGTGCAAGAGTAAGCAGAGATAAAATTCTCATGAATCAAGCCCTACAAGATGGTGTCTCTCAATCGCATGAAGTGTATCGATAAGGGAAAAAATAAGTTCAAAATCTTGTTTGATAGAATCATAAGAAGCTACAGCCTCTTTATTTAAAGCTATATGAGGTTCTAACCAATCTAAAAATACACAAATATAGAGTGTCCCAGGTGTAAAACTTATCAAAAAACCAAGCTCTGGATATGCTTTTTCAAGCTCACTTAAACGCTCCATAACAGTATGGTTTAAAAGATAATGTGCTTCGATTGTATCTTCAGAATAGACTATAAATCTCTCTTCAAAATCAGGACTATCAAGTCGAATTTTTTGAAGTCGATTGTACTCTTTATTTTGAGATATTTCCCCTACAAACCCTGCAACTCTTTGTGCTAAATCTGGGCGAATAATGGTGGTTTTTGTAATCTTCATTTTTGTGGCTGCTTTAAATAAAAGAGCTTGTGAAGTTTCTGTTTTTAATTCGTTATCGGCATCTTCATACTGTGTTGTGAGTTTAAGATGTGAAAAGTAAAGGGTTCTCTCTTGCTCTTTATATCTAGTGAGTTTACTAAAGTGAAGCTCTTTGAGTCCATAAAGATTTACAAGTTTAGAGTCTCTTAAATCTTTCTCCTCTAAACCCTTTTCATACTCAAAATCAAACCCCTCACCAAGTTGTGATATAAGAGGAAGCATCACCTGATTTTTGTAAGTTTTTTTCACATAAGAGTTAGTAAAGAGTACACTTATTATCCCAACAAGAAAAACTATTCCCATAAAAATCATAAAAATATCAAACAATATAGCAATAAAAGCAAGAACACTTATAGGAAGCGCGTACTGCTGAATTTTCATATATTTCTCAAGTCTCACTAAATGAGGTTTGATATTTGTATCGAAGTATTCTCGCAGATGTTTTGTGCGATTTATAAGCATCATCTACTCCTCAATTAAAAATCGAATAGTATAGCTACCTGTATAACCCTCTATACGCCCATATACTTTTTTGCCATCTCCACGGTCTACAATTTCAAAATAGAGTGTATCACTATATTTTCCAAGGATTTTCGCATTGTAAAGTTCTAAAATATTTTCATAGTTTTTTATAATAGCTTTACGTGAAAAAGCAGTGTCTACTTTACCCTCTTTGAGAATCTCATAAGCAATTGTTTTATGTGTACCTGTAAACTCTTGGTATTTTTTCTCTTTAGAGTAGGGCTTTGTAAATTGAATCCCGAGTTTGTCGTTTTGATAAGTTCTTGTTTTAGTTACTCGAGAGTTTTGTATCGGTTTTATAAAATCTATGGTGATAATAGACTGTTTCTCTCCGCCACTCTCCTTATGGAGTTCTACACGGCGGTTTTGTGCACGCCCTTCATCCGTGTCGTTTGTGGCAATTGGGTCTTTTTC
>Ga0193965_1000252_pt1 | contig 18530 bp, 17 predicted proteins | sample FB_8_MG_FD_140330 | JGI IMG/M metagenome (GOLD analysis project Ga0193965, IMG submission 140330) | Microbial mat bacterial communities from the Broadkill River, Lewes, Delaware, United States - FB_8_MG | ecosystem: Environmental > Aquatic > Freshwater > River > Microbial mats | place: USA... | reverse complement strand
TGTAACTAACCCAAGTGAAACAGATATAGAAAGTTATATCACACTAGAGAGTGGAGATACTATCAGTAAAACAGGAGAAGTAACAATAACAACCTATCATGATAGTGATGGAGTGAAAAAGGTGTGTAAAGAGACTACGAGTACTGGGAGTGCTTTTTTGGTGAAGGGGGGGTTGTAAAATTGGGAGTTGGTGTCCTCTGGTATTTGTTGTTTTACCAGATTGACACGGATTTTTGAACAGTCCCAAATAAGTTATTTTGTTCTTATATATTCAAATGCAAATAAGCTTTTACCTGAATCAGAATTGTAGTATTGACAATAGACTTTTTCTCCACCTTTAGGAGCAAGGGTAGCTGTAACTGCTTTGAAACTAAACATCATATTTCCTGATTTTTGTAGTTTCTTTTTCCATGCACCAGCACGAGAACTATTACTCCCTTTTGCACACTCTTTTATACCCTCAGAGTTACCACAATGTAACATCATCGCCTTTTCACTCAAGAATCCTTCTCTTGGATATTCACTCGTAAGTACGCCAGCATCTGGATTTGCTGATTTTATACATTGCATAGACCAATTATTTGAACTACCTAAAGCTTTAAATTTTTTTTCATTTACCTCTAAATAGAGAGATTGACCTGAATTTAAAGAAGGTAAAATACATTTTTTTGAAACTTTACCTTTTTCTCTTTTGATAAATCCTGAGCGTTTTTCTGTTTTAAAACCATTTTTGAAAGTGTATGTACCGTCATAACCTGTCATCACATTGCTAATCTTAAGATTTGTACATTGGGTCATAGATGTTAAACTTGATGGAGGTGTACCTAATTTTAGGTCTGTATGACCTTGATCAACATTTGAAATAGAGTGAGGGACTTGTCTTTTGCCTAATTCTGCTGCTGATGAGTGAACACTGAGTTTATTTTGTTCTTGTTTTTCTCCACTACCTGAAACGGCATTGAATACTTCTGATGTGATACTGTCAAACATTCCAGCACTGAGTGTTGATGCTCCAAGGCATAGTGTAATTATGTATTTGTTAAACATATTTTTCCTTTGTTTTTAAAATACTAACCAAATCATGTCAGAAAGATGTCAGATGTAGTTTTTTATTGATAGTTGTGTATAATTAGATTATGATGAAGATAAGCGATCAAAATCTGATCACAATTTTAGATACTTTGATAAAAAATAATGCTACTCCTATACTTGTAGGTGGCTGTGTGCGAGACAATTTTCTTAATATTGCGGTAAAAGATTATGATATAGAGATATATGGTCTGGATACGCTTGAGGCGTTGGAAAATATATTAAAAGAGTTTGGCAATGTCAATCTTGTAGGGAAAAGTTTTGGGATACTCAAACTTACCACAGCTACAATGGAGTATGATTTTTCTTTTCCTCGACTTGAAAACAAAACGACACAAGGGCATACAGGTTTTGATGTTCAAATAGATGGTTCTTTAAAATTTACACAAGCTGCGAAAAGAAGAGATTTTACTATCAATGCAATAGGATATGACTATAAAAACAATATCTATTTAGATCCTTTTGATGGGATAAAAGATATTGATAAAAAACTTCTGAAACATATTGATAATGACACATTTATTGAAGATCCTCTAAGAGTATATCGTGCAGTTCAGTTTGTGGCAAGATTTGATTTTGGACTTGACAAGCAAACTTTTCAATTGTGTATGGATATGATACAGCAAGAGGAGTTTCGAATACTCTCAAAAGAACGTATTTTGGAAGAATATAAAAAACTTTTTTTAAAAGCTCAAAAACCTTCGATAGGATTAGCATTGTTAAATAGATTTAAGCTTGAAGAGTTTTCACCTCTTATGATGAACAGAATTGATCTCATTGTTTGTAAAAATATTGATGATAAAACAAAACTTTTTTTTATTTTTGTATTACTTGAAAAATTGTGTTCTGAACTTCTTGGGGATAAAAAACTTTTAAAAAACATACAAAGTTTCAAAAATTTTCGTGTACCTTTCTGTTTTAAGGATAAAATCAAAAAAAACAGCTCTTTTATAGAGCAACTTTTTTTAAAAAAACAGATCAAAGATAGTATGCCAAAACCTTTGTTTATGGGGAAAGATTTACTTAAAATGGGTTATAAACCAAACAAAAAATTTAAATCAATTTTGGATATACTATACAAAATGCAATTAAGTGGGAAAATATGTTGAAACAAAATGAAAATAATATAGGTAATTTTAATTTGATTGGTACTTTTATAATTCTTGTATTTGTTGCTTTTATGGTTATTATGTTGAGTGTTAATTCTAAAATAGATCAATTTGAAAATCTACAAAAAGAGATTAAAAAAAAGTTTTTGGCGGATAAAAAAGAAGATATTAGATTTAAATTAAATAATGTTAATATCTTAATTCAAAACAAAAATCAAGGGAATATTCAAGAAAACCAACAATTTGTAAAAAACCTTATATCTCAAATCAACCAAAATAAACATTATGTTATCCATATTCAAAATTTATCGAAAGAGATGCCATATTATGAAATATTACAAAAAGAGGGTGAATATTTTCAAAGTGATTTTCACAAAGATACCAAAAATCAAAATGGGATCTCTACCATAAAATATTTTGTTTTAAACAAAGAATGGAATTGGGTTATCTCGACACAATTTAATGATGATATTATTAATGCTGAGATAACCACATGGGAAAAACATCTTGATACGCTTATACGAGATAATATTTATGTTCATATCTCTTTATTATTTTTATTTACAATTTCATTACTTTTAGTGATTTATGTTATCAATAGAATTGCCAATAAGACCATTGGAAAATATCGAAGAAATATCAAAGAGAGAGAAAGAGACTATAAGGGAAAGATCAATACCCTTCAAGTGCTTTTAGATGAAGAGAGAGATCGATTTGAAAAGCAAACAAAATTGATACAAAAACAATCAAAAATGCTTGCCTTAGGTGAAATGCTTGGGAATTTATGCCATCAATGGAGACAACCTCTGACTCAAATATCTGACACAGCTATCGAAATTAAAGATACAGTTGAAAAGAATCTACTCGCTACAAAGGAAGATATGGAAAAACTCACTCACATTAATAATTCTGCACTTTATCTTTCTCGTACTATCGATGATTTTAGGGTCTTTTTAAAAGCGGACTCTTTAAAAATAGATTTTATAGTGAGTGAGATTATTGAAAAAGCTTTGAATATCAATAAAGCAATTATGGAAAAAAACAGGATAAAAATAGTTCAATATTTAGATGCAGATATTATGATTCACAATTTATCATTTGGATTGTTACAAGCTTTAATAAATATTATTTATAATGCAAAAGATGTCCTCAAAAAAATAGAAGAGGAAAATAGGTATATCTTTATAACAACAAAAAATTATGAAAATAGAATAGAGATTACACTTACAGATACAGGAAATGGAATTAATGAAGAGATTATCGGAAATATTTTTCAACCCTATTTTACTACAAAACAAAAAACATATGGTACAGGATTAGGTCTTCATATGGCTTATAATATAATACACCAAAATATGTCTGGTACAATTACTGTATCGAATAAACAAACAACCTACAAACAAAAAAACTATATCGGTGCTTCTTTTGTAATAACACTATTTTTACAAGAAAAATAAAAAGGAAATTTTTAAATGCTCTCTAAAGAAAAAATCATTAAGATACGAAAATCAAGTTGGTTCTCAAATCTTACTACAGGAATTATTTTATTTTATGCAATTGCATTGGGATTTAAGACTATACATGAGATAGCCGATCCTTATGGAACACTATTTTATTCTATTGATATGTTTGTTACCGTCTATTTTTTAGTAGAGATCTTAATAAAATTGTACTCAGAAAAAGACATAAAAGATTTTTTTAAGAGTGGTTGGAATGTTTTTGATTTTATTATTGTAATTATTACGCTTCTCCCTTTAGAAAACTCTTCATTTGCAGCAATTGCTCGACTTATGAGAATCTTTAGAGTATTACGACTTTTAAATTCACGACCAGAACTTAAAAAAATAATAGATATGCTCATCGGTGCAATTCCTGCTATTGTAGATATTGTGATACTTATGTTTATCATTTTTTATATCTATGCCATCGTAGGTAATTTCTTTTTTGAAGAACTCAAATCAGGACTATGGAAAGATTTTTTGACAGCGATGCTCACACTTTTTAGAGTATTGACTTTTGAAGACTGGACAGATGTGATGTATGAAGCGATGGAGTTATACTCGTGGGCATGGCTTTATTTTGTAAGTTTTGTCATCATCGCTGCTTTTGTATTTTTCAACCTTTTTGTCGCTGTTATCATAGATGAGATGCAAAAAATCAATAGTGAGCAGACAGATGAACAGCTCAATAGAGAAGAGGATAAAATAGATTTATTACTAGAAAAAATGAATCAGATGCAAGAAGAGATACGAGAGTTGAAGAAGCGGTGAAAGAATTTGATAAAAAGAGAAATTAAAAAAACTAATTGGACTATACATACTGCCCTAAAGATTAGGGGCTTCCTGCGAGCAGGTTGGTTTGTAGAGAAATTATAACAAAAGATAAAATAGAAGTCAAATAAGGAAGACTATCAAATAAATGGATAAGATATTTAACTACATAAAAAGGTACTCTAATGCAAGAATATGATAAATGGAATGAGGTTAAAAAGAACATACAAGAAGATAAAAAAATACGACTCTTCAAAGAGCGTGATATATTTTTTATTATAATGGGTAAAAATATTGGTTATGAACAAAATGGTAAAGGTGATAATTTTGTAAGACCAATAGTGGTATTAAAAAAAATAACAAAAGATATGTTTATAGGTGTACCATTATCAACACAAATTAAAAATGGTAATTGGTTTTATTCTTTTGAATTTAATATGAAAGATAAAATTAGTAAAAATATTGCTATCATACCACAATTAAAAATGTATAGTTCTCAAAGATTACTCAATAAAATAGGTGTAATGAGTATTAAAAATCATCAAGAGTTAAAAGAAGAGATAAAATTGTTTTTGGATTGATTTTAGACACTTCGTAGAAACGAAGTGTGACCCGAAGGTAATTATGAAATGATTATACCAAAAGATAAAATATAAGTCAAATAAGGAAGACTATCAAATAAATGAACAAAATATTTAACTACATAAAACAAAACAAAGATACAAAACTTTTAATAGTGGCAGATGAAAAACAGGCTATGGTTGCACGAGATGTGGCGAGTTATTTGGGACTGAGTCCTTTTGTATTGAGTGATTTGCGTGCTAATTTTGGAGATGATTTACTCTCTTTTAGTGATGAGATAAAAGAGATCACCTCTACTTTGGAGAGTTTTCATCAGTATAGAAAACAAAATAAGATTTTGATCTCTCCACTTCGTACCATAACCTATGCACTTCCAAAAAAAGAGTGTTTTGACAATCTGACTATAGAGTTCGCTTCGACTATTGATATAAAAGAGTTCAAAGAGAAGCTCTATAACTGGGGATATTATTTTGTAGATATTGTGACCGAACAAGGTGAGGTTTCTGTGCGAGGTGACATTATTGATATTTTTCCTCCCAATGATGAGTATGGATATAGAGTCAGTTTGTTTGATGATGAAGTCGATGGGATACGAAGATTTGATGTAGAAAATCAAAAGTCATTTAAGGAAGAACTGGAAGAGTTTTCTATAAGTGCTTCATTTTTGGCATTTGATGAGCAAAAACTAGCCACCATTAATGAGAAAATTGCACAGTCAAATATCGATGTATTTGAAAAAGATATACACTCTTTAGGGTTTTGGTTTTTGGATGATGATGCCGAATATTATACTCAAAAATTACAAAGTTGTATCACAAAAGAGGCTTTGGATGAGATAGATGAAGCGTATATTTTTGAGGAGAAACGAATTGCAAAAGAGGAGCTTTTGTCTACGACTCCAATTTTAGATGATACTACTTATAAACAAATAGATGTGGCGAATGTTGTTGAATTTTTACAATTTCATAAAGAAAAAAAAGTCACTATTATCTCTGCTACTGAAGGAAAAGCTAGAGGATATGATCTTGATCTCAATGATAAAAATATCACTTTTAAAATCCAACATGAAGTCCTGAATCTTGTAAGTGATGATGAAGTTATCATCTCTTTAAATAAGCAAATCAAAAAGAAACGAAAAAAACGACCGAAGATTGTACTTGATGAGCTTAAAACCAATGATTTTGTAGTGCATGAGGTGCATGGTATTGGGCAGTTTAGAGGAATAGAACCAGTCACTGTGATGGGAGCAAAAAGAGATTTTGTAATTGTTCAGTATGCTGGAGATGATAGACTGCTTATCCCTGTTGAAAATATTGGTATCATTGATAGATATCTAGCGGATAGTGGGAGTATTGCTACTGTTGATAAACTTGGAAAAGGGAGTTTTGCGAAACTCAAAGGGAAAGTAAAAGAGCGACTCTTTGCAATAGCTAGTGATATAATTGCAATTGCAGCCAAAAGAGAACTCACTAAGGGAATTTATATAGATACTACAAAAGAGGAGATAGCGATACTTCAAAGCAATGCTGGTTTTGAGTATACAAAAGACCAAAATAGAAGTATCAAAGAGTTTTTAGGAGATATGAACTCTGGGCTTGTGATGGATAGACTTTTGAGTGGTGATGTTGGTTTTGGGAAAACAGAAGTGGCTATGAATGGAATGTTGGCTGTGTTACTCAATGGATTTCAAGCTTTATTTATCTGTCCTACGACACTTTTATCTTCTCAACATTTTGAGGGGATTAAGAAACGGCTTGAACCTTTTGGATTTAAAGTGGGTAAACTTGATGGGAGAAGTTCTACAAAAGAGAGAAATGCCACCAAAAAGTCACTTGAAGAAGGAACTATTAATCTTGTGATTGGGACTCATTCTTTACTGAATGTGAAGTGTAAAAATCTGGGCTTGGTTGTCGTGGATGAGGAGCATAAATTTGGGGTAAAACAAAAAGAGAAACTCAAAGATATTCGTTCAGATGTCCATATCTTTTCTATGAGTGCGACACCAATACCTCGAACGCTTAATCTGGCGATGTCAAAAATAAAGGGAATGAGTTCACTGCTTACTCCTCCTAGTGAAAGATTAGGTGTGCGAAGTTTTGTAAAAGAGTATGATGAGAAGATGATAAAAGAGATTATATTACGAGAAAAAAGGCGTGGTGGACAGCTTTTTTATATTTATAATAATATAGCTACCATTGAGACAAAGAAAAAAGACCTTTTAGAAATCATGCCAAACTTAAAAATAGCGGTGATGCATTCAAAAATCACAGTCAAACAAAGTGAAGATACTTTGGAGATGTTTGAAAATGGTGATATAGATATATTACTTGCTACTTCTATTGTCGAATCAGGTCTGCATCTTCCAAATGCAAATAGTATGATAATAGATGGTGCGGATAGATTTGGTATAGCTGACTTACACCAGTTGCGAGGTCGAGTTGGGCGTGGAAGTAAAGAGGGATTTTGTTATTTTGTGGTTGAAGATAAAAAGATGATCACCAAAGATGCTATACGAAGACTTTTGGCACTCGAATCGAACTCTTATTTAGGAAGTGGTACGGCTTTGGCTCATCAAGATTTGGAGATACGAGGTGGTGGAAATATCATAGGAGAGGCACAAAGTGGGCATATCAAACAAATTGGATATGGGCTTTATCTTAAAATGTTAGAGGAAGCTATAGCAATTTTAAGTGGTGAAGTGCAAGAAGAGGAGCAAAATGTAGATATAAAACTCAGTATCACAGCATTTATATCGAGTGATTATATAAGTGAAGATAGAGTACGACTCGAAATCTATAGGCGGCTAAGTATGTGTACAGCACTCAAAGGGGTGTATGAGATACAAGATGAGATGGAGGATAGATTTGGGAAGTTAGATCTGCCGACAAAACAATTTATAGAGCTGATACTTATCAAAATAAATGCTTTACATAAAAAAATAAAAACGATTAGTAATTATAATATGAATATAACTATTATATATACAGATGAGCAAAAAATAACAATTAAATCACCTAGTAGAGATGATGATGATTTGATTATCACGACACTCAACTATTTAACAAAAAAAGGGAAATAAAATGGAAAACCAATCAGCAGTACAGAATGAAACAGAAAATAGCAATCTTTTACTTTATATATTAGGAACGGTCGTAATCATTCTGGGATCTTATATAGGATATATCTATGCCTCATATGATTTATTGAAAAATGGTGTTTTGGAAAAAAAATATGTTTTGAAAAATGATGTATCATTTGATATGTTAAATTCGTATGAAAAAAATAGATATGTAGATTTTTATGAGCATACAGATGCCATCAATGCATTAAATAAAAAAATACGAGATCTTGAAAATACTACAACAAAAAGTGATACTAAAAATACGTATGCAAATTCTCAATCGCAAACAACTCTAATAAATAAGTTGAAGAAAAAGATAGCAGAGTTACAAAATACTAATAAAATACTGAATGAGAATAAAAGCCGTTCTATAATAGATACTCAAAAAAACATAGCTACTATAAATAAATTGAAAAAAGATATAGAAAAACTACAAAATAGTAATAAAACACTTAATGAGAATAAAAGTCGTTCTGCAATTGATGTTGAAAAACATACAAATGTAATCAATGCATTAAAAAAAGAAATTACAAAATTGCAAACTATTAATAAAGCACATAATACACCAACAATTGTGGAAGTTGAAAAGATTGTAGAAAAAATTGTAGAGGTTGAAAAAGTTGTAGAAAAAATTGTGGAAGTTGAAAAAAAAGATAGAGATCAAAATAGTACAAAAGAAAAAACTATTGATTTTCCTAAAATATCACAAAAACAAGAAAAAATAAGTTTTGATACATACACTTGTCATACTATGCTTGGTGGAAGTATTGAAGTATCTCCGAATTGTAAAAAGAAATTATATAAATTTTTGGATCAACATAAAAAAAGTAGATTGTTTGAGGTGATCGGTGCTGTAGATGAAAATGACTTTAATCTAATGAATACACTTAAAGATGTATATGGAAAACAAAGAACTGAAAATCTTGCAAAATATGCACAATTAGGATTGGCAAAACAAAGAGTGACAGAAGCAAAATGGTTGGTTGGGGAATATTTGGGCGAAACTGAAAATATAGATACAGTAGGTTATACAATTCAATCAAAAGGGATAAGAGGATTTGTTATAAGAGCATACAAATAATGGTATATGATATTGTTATCATAGGTGCTGGGGCGAGTGGTCTTATGGCTGCTTCACAAACTACTCATAAAAAGATTTGTATCATAGATGCCAATGAAAAAATAGGTGCAAAAATCAAAATAAGTGGTGGTGCAAAATGTAATATCACGAATAAGTTTATGAGTACAAATAAGTTTTTGGGAGATTCTTTTTTTGTACAAGAGGTACTTAATAAATTTGATGAAAAAGATTTGTTGCAGTTTTTACATACTCACGGTGTGATTCCTAATCTTAATCCAAAAATTGTAAAAGGGACTTATTTTTGCAATAGTAGTCAAGATGTGATTGAGATGTTTACAAAACTCACTGCACATTGTACTTTTAAAATGCAAACAAAAGTCCTTGATGTTGAATATTTAGAAACACCAAAATATTTTAGTATACAGACAGACAAGGGTGTAATAAAAGCAAAAAAATTAATAGTTGCCAGTGGTGGATTGTCATATGCAAGTATAGGTGCTAGTGATATTGGATTTAAAATTGCTCAAAAGTTTGGACATACAGTCAATAGACTTGATCCTGCACTCGTAGGATTTACTGTACAAAAAGATCAGTTTTGGTTCAAAGAGTTAAGTGGTTTGTCTGTAGATGTAAAAATAAAAGTGCAAGATAAAACAGTCGAGGGAAAAATGCTTTTTACCCATAAAGGGTGTAGTGGACCTGCTATTTTAACTACTTCATTATATTGGAAAAAAGGGAATATATCTATAGATTTTTTACCAAATAAAAAGAGCTATCTCCCCAAGCGTTTCAAACAACAGATAAAAAATTTGGAGATAGATTTGCATAATTATACGATGGCTCCTGCTGGAAATTTTGGATATACAAAAGCAGAAGTTACCAAAGGTGGCATTGTGACTTCAGAGATAAAAAATAATTTTGAAAGTAAAAAGCAAAAAAATCTCTATTTTATAGGGGAAGTGCTTGATATTACGGGTGAATTGGGTGGATATAATTTTCAATGGGCATTTACAAGTGGATATTGTGTAATATAATTAACGGTTATATAATCTTGAATTAGATAAAATAATAAAAATATACAAGAAAGGTATGAATGTTTTTTTCTAATAAGGCCAAAGAGCAAAGATGTTTAGAGCTAGAAGCGAAAATTGAATTACTTCAAAAAAAGTTAGAAAGTAATACTCATCAGTATGAAAATAAAATACAAGTTATGAATAGTAAGTATACCTCTGAGATAAATAAGCTCAAAAAAGAAAATGATACACTTACTAAAATAGCAAGTTTTTCAAAAGAAGAAGGTATTATAGCTATTGACAATGATAAAAATATAATTTTTATGAATGAGAGAGCTGAGAAAAACATAGAAAATAAAGATGCTGTAGTGAGTGTAATATCTCAAGAGCAAGAAAGAATTATTATTGCTGACTGTGAAGCAAAGCTATCTTACAAAAGATATGATGATTTTATCATAGCATCATTGATCAAAACATCTATTCATGATAATACAGATGATGGGTTGTTAAGTCATCACAATACCAATATAAATACTTCCCTCAAAGATACACAGAATGTTTATCAAGAGTTATTGGAAGAGTTAGATCAAATGTCAATCGAATCAAAAGACACAGCAAAAGGCTCGACTTCTGGTTTACGTTTAACTCAAGATATTGTAAATGACACAGAAAATTTAAATAGTCAAATTGTAACTGAAAATGAAATTGTAACAAATTTAGTACAAAAAAGTGACGATATTGCACATGCTATTGTTGTGATAGATCAAATTGCCTTTCAAACTAATATATTATCTTTAAATGCAGCAGTGGAAGCAGCAACAGCAGGTGAAGCTGGAAAAGGTTTTGCGGTTGTTGCTCAAGAAGTTCGAAATCTAGCTTCAAGATCATCAGATGCAGCAAAAGAGATAAAAGATGTGGTAGGTTCTATACAATTAGAAACTGCCCGTATGAAAAAAAGTTCAGATTTTGTTGCTACAGTCGTAACTGAAACAAAAGAGAGAGTGGCTGAATTGATTAAACTTATGGAATCTTTTCAAAGAAATTCAGGAAGAAGTGTATTTGAAGTAGAAGCAATCAGTAATAAAATTTTTGTAAATCTTGCAAAACTAGACCATGTTATTTATAAAAATAATTTATATCAATTATTATTTGGAGAAGGTAATGCTTTTCAACCAAGTGAGCATACAGCATGTCGCCTTGGAAAATGGTATGATACAGGATTAGGCAAAACTGAATTTGGGACTACAAAATCATATGCCAAATTAAACAAACCACATGCAGCTGTTCATAAAGAAGCAAATCTTCTCGCAAAAGAGTGTTCTGGAAATTCTGTAGTATGTTCAAAGGCAGTGATCGAAGATAAAATAGGATTGATTGAAAAAGCAAGTCATGATGTTTTTGAAGTATTAGATAGTATGTTGGAAGAAAAAAACGAACAAATAATGAAAATTGCAGCAAAAAACTTATTTTAAAGAAAGGCTTATAAACGATGAAAAAATATAAAATAGCTATAGTGGATGACGAAAGTGAAATACTTAATTTATTAAAAAACTTTTTTCAAAGAGGCGATAAATATACTGTCACAACATTTTCAAATCCTGTTTTAGCAGTAGAAAGTATTGATAAAAGTTACGATGCTGTTATAATGGATATTATGATGCCTCAGATGAATGGTCTGGATGCTTTGGAAAAAATACTCAAAAAAAATTCAAATCAAAAAGTGATCATGATGACTGCATATTCAACCTTAGATAAAGTACTCAAATCTCACAAACAAGGTGCTATTCATTATATAATGAAACCGTTTGACTCACTTGCTTCAGTAGAAAAAAAACTTACTGAAATACTCTCTTTGTAGTTGCATTTACAATTAAAATGTTTTTTGATTTTAAACTATTGTATCTATTTACTTTATTTAGTATAACTATTATAGGATTAGATAAAGTTATTACTCAAGAAAGTTTTTTATTTTATTTTATTTTATTTTTTTTAGTTATGTTATTTACAATATTTTTTTCAAAATTTTATGCAAAAAAAACAACTAATATAGATAGAGAACTTCTCATAAAACAAAATCAAGATATTGAAAAAAAAGAGATAAAAATACTGATTGCTGGAATTACCCATGAGATAAACACACCTCTTACTTATATGAAAGGGAGTTGTGAATTGATGATGTATGATATAGAAGATCTTGAAGAGAGTGATGATAAAGTAAGAATGTTAGATAATTTGAATGTGATAAATGAAGGAATTTTCAAAATATCACATACTATTGCTATGTTAAAAGAGTTATCACAAGTTTCTTCTGAGTTTGCAGTAAAAATAAATATATATGATTCACTTATAAAATCACTTTATTTTACAAAGAATAGATCACAACAAATTAGTCACATTTACATCAATGATAAACTTTTCTCTTCAGATACTAATAAAAATAATTTAGAATTTTACGTGACAATGCAAAAAGAAAGAATGCTACAAGTATGGATTATTTTAATAAATAATGCACTTGATGAGTTGCTTAAATTAGATCATTATGAAGAGCGTAGATTGGATATATATATAAAACAATTTCAAGATAAATTAGTAATAGATTTTTGTGAAAATATTGGTGCAATAGATGACAAACTTATGGATACAATTTTTGAACCATTTGTACACAAAAAAATAAGTTCTGGTATTGGTATTGAATTGAGTGTCGTTAAAAAAATTATAGAAGAGAATAATGGCACAATATCTGTAAAAAACAACAATCAGGGTACAAAATTTACAATAGAATTACAAGTATAAAGGGACTATAATAGAAAATCTTGAAGAAATAACAAATATAAAAATTGCTTTTATTGGTGATATAGTAGGTCGACCTGGTCGAAAAATAATAAAAGAAAATTTACAAACTTTAAAATCTACACACAAGATAGATTTTGTTATAGCAAATGGTGAAAATGCAAGTCATGGTTTTGGACTGACTGTTAAAAATGCAAATGAGCTCTTTAATACTGGAATTGATTTGATAACAGGTGGAAATCATACTTGGGATAAAAAAAAAGAGATGCTTGTGCTTTTGGATACAAAACCTGTACTTAGACCTGATAACTATCCTGAGGGTGTTCCTGGCTCAGGACTGAAGATTGTAGAGATAAAAGGTGTGAAACTTGCTGTCATAAATTTGATGGGTTTGTATACTATGCCACAGGTTCTTAACCCTTTTACACATGTCCTTAATTTAGTTGAAAAATTAGAAAATGAAAATGTACATCATATTTTTATTGACTTTCATGCCGAAGTAACTGCCGAAAAACGTGTGCTGATGCAACTTTTAAAGGGGAGAGTGAGTGCTATTTGTGGTACTCATACACATGTAGGTACAGATGATCAAGAGATTACACAAGGGACATACTATGTCACCGATGTAGGTATGACAGGATGCAGAGATAATGTAATAGGAATGGAAAGTGACATCCCTATACAAAAAGCACTTACAGGTCTAGGCGGACATTTTAATGTTCCAAATACATGCAAGTCAATTTTCCAAATAGTTATTATAGAGATCAAAAGTGATGGAAGTGTAGAAGATGGGTATAAACTCAAAATTTATGATGACAAAAAAGAAGTAGTCTCCCAAAGCATTAAAAATTAATGGCACTTTATTTGGAATAGTACAAAAATAATCAAAATAAAATTAAAAATTAGATAAAATCAAACAATACAGACAAGGATAGCCGAAATGATAATTATTCCCCAAACTAAAGGTGGTGTTGGTAAATCAACTGTTGCTATGCAAGTTATTGCTCCATATTTGTACAAAAAGCATGGGAAAGCAGTAACTTATATAGAGATTGATGATGAAAATAATGACTCCCAAAGTTTTACATCTACAAAAATTGTAAACAAAAAAATGTTATCTACAAATAAAATTACAGAACTTGATGAGATGATTTTGATGGATGACAATCATGAAATTATAGTCGATGTTGGTGGAAATAAAACATCTTCACTGGTACTTGATGAGATAGCAAAAATTGGAACATTTGGTAATGTTAAATGGATAGTTCCTATGGGTGATGGTGAGCTTGATGGGAAAAATGCAATTGCTACATTAAAAAAACTTAGAAAAATAGAAAGTAATTCGGTAGAAAATCTCTTCTTTGCTCTCAATCGTGCTATTAGTTCAGAAAAAGAGTATTTGGAAGAGCAATTTATCAATTTTTTTGGACATAAATATTTGGGAAGTAATTCTACGATCAAAGATTTTGTAACTGATGCACGATATTTTTCTCTTAAAAATGATAAAGTTATCACAATGAGTAGGTATCTAGGTAGTACAGTATGGGAGATGGCACATAACAATACAGACTTTGCTGCCAAAGCACTAGAAGCAAAAGCTTCAGGTGATAGAGAAGCTGCTTTGAAATATCTTTTTTTTAGAAGATTACAAACTGAAGCAAAAGATTACGTATTAGGAACTCTCAATCCTATATTTGTAGATTTAGAGAGATGGATCGATATAAAATAAGAGGATATTCTTATGAGCGATATGAGTTTTAGGCAAGCAAAAGAGTTGGTGGAGCAATTAGAGCTTAGTGAAATAACACTAAGCCAAATACTTAAAAAAATTGATATTGCCTCTGAAAACTTTGATAATAGTTTGGCAAAACAAGAACGTATTTTAACCTATATTCCAAAAAGTGATACAAAATTAACTTTTATGAAAATTTTGATTGGAATAAATATAGGTTTTATTATAGGTTTAATAGTATCAAAATATATATTTTAAGGGTAAAAATTGGCAGAAGAAAATAGAGACAATCAAGAAGATATCGTAAAAATGTTTAATGATATTGCAAAAACATATGATTTGGCAAATAGAATTTTAAGTATGGGTATTGATAAAATTTGGAGAAAAAAAGCTTGTAATTTAGCATATAATTTTTATGGGAAAAATCATTTAAGAAAAATAGTGGATGTGGCATGTGGAACAGGTGATCTGATGATCGATTGGGAAAATGTAGCTGTATCAAATGGAATTGAAATCGATACTATTGTAGGTGTTGATCCAAGTGTTGGAATGATGGAAGTTGGAAAAATAAAAATACCTCATAGAACATTTGTCGAAGCTGGTGCTGAGTCTATGCCAATAAAAAGTGAAAGTGCAGATATTATTTCTATATCGTATGGAATACGAAATGTAGTAAAAAGAAAAGAAGGATTAGAAGAGTTTTCTCGTGTACTTAAAAAGGGAGGACTCTGTGTTATTTTAGAATTTACTAAAAATGACAAAGATAATTTGCCTGCAAAACTCACAAAATTTTATATGAATAATCTTATGCCTCATATTGGAGGATTGGTTTCAAAAAACAAAGATGCTTATACTTATTTACCAGAATCTATAGAAGCATTTATCACAACGAAACAGATGTGTGAAGAGTTACGATCTGTTGGTTTAGAACCTATTTTTGTTCAAGGGTATTCAATGAATATGAGTACTACTTTTATAGCAAGAAAGATATAAAACAAGTGAACTCACCTCTTAGTGTAAGCGAACTTAATGAGCAGATCAAGGGTATATTAGAGACCACATTTTCTTCTATTTATGTAGAGGGCGAGATATCAAATCTCACATATCACAATTCTGGTCATATCTATTTTAGTGTCAAAGATAAAAAATCTACAATCTCTTGTGTGATGTTTAAAGGGAATGCTCAATATTTAAAATTTCGTTTAGAAGTGGGTGCAAAGATAGTAATAAGTGGTAATCTAACGGTCTATACTCCACGGGGAAATTATCAGTTATTATGTCAAAAAATAGAACCCAGTGGGGTGGGTGCCTTAGCTTTAGCGTATGAACAGTTAAAAACAAAACTTCAAATAAAGGGTTATTTCGATAAATCAAAAAAAAAGAATTTGCCAAGGTATCCTAAAACTATTTATATCATCACTTCAAATACAGGTGCAGCTATTGAAGATATGAAAAAAATACTCTCTTCACGATATCCTCTTGCTCGGATGATTCTCTTACCTTCTTTGGTACAAGGTGAAAATGCAAAAGAAAATATTGTAAAAAATATTAAAAAAGTTGATATTTTAGCATCTGATTCTTTAGAAAGTTCTCTTTTGATCGTTGGTCGTGGTGGTGGAAGTATAGAGGATTTGTGGGCTTTTAATGAAGAGAGTGTATGTGATGCTATTTATGAAGCACAAATACCTATCATAAGTGCAGTTGGTCATGAAAATGATTTTGTTATTTCTGATTTTGTGGCAGATGTAAGAGCCAGTACTCCTTCGAATGCTATTGAAATTTCTACTCCAAATATCAATGAATTACGGCAATATTTAGATAGTGTGGTAGATGATTTTAACCATAAATATAAAACTATATTAACTCAAAAAGAGCAAGAATGTAGACATTTAAAAAATAGTTTTGAACAACAATCTTTTGAGAAACGCTTTGCTTTTATCGACTCCAAAATTTTAAATCTACAGCAGCAATTTAAAAATACAATGAATCAAATTTTAAAAGCAAAATCAGATAGTTTAACATTTATAAAAGCAAATTATAAGCAAAATCATCCAACAAATAAAGATAAGAAAGGTTTTGTACAATTAAGTTCTCAAAATAAAATTATCTCGATTGAGCAGATTGAAGAAAATGAAATAATAACAATACAAAGTTCAAAAATATCCGCTAGCTGTAAAGTTATAAAAAAAATGATAATTGGTCTTTAAGTGAAAGATTGATATTATATAGATCATTAATGAGGAAAAAATATGTTTAAAAATATCTCTACAAAATATAAATTGTTAATAAATATGATTTTAGCACAATTAGGTTTTTTATCTATCTCTTTAGTAGCTATATTTAGTGACCATCAAATATCTGCAATTATTCTTATGAATCTATTATTTATGAGTATTATTGGATATACTGGTTATGCTGCCAAACAACGAATTGTAGGTGGAATTCAACGTATAAAAGATTATATGGAAGAACTTTTAAATTTTGTATTTATGCGTTCAAATCACATTAAAAAAGCAGAATTTATAAAAGATGATGAGATTGGTTTGATTTTAGCTGAGCTGAATACATATACTGATGAATTTGATACTGAAAGAAAAATAGATACTCGTGTATTAGGTGAAATTGTTTTAGTGTTAGATAAAGTATCTCAAGGTATTTACAGTTGTCGTATCAATGCAGATTCTAATAACTTTATGATTAGTGCAGTGAAAAAATCTTTGAACAACATGTTGGATTCGTTAGAAAAAGATATGGGAAGTATTAACTCAGTACTTACAAAATATGCTGATGATGATTTTAGAGAGATAATTAGTATAAATCCAAGAACAAAAGATGATATGTTAACACTAATGTCTCGTATCAATATGCTTGGTGATTCATTATCAAAAAGTGCAAAGGCAAATTTAAATAACGGAAAACATTTAGAAGAAAGCTCATCAACGATGTCTGATTCTGTAAATAACCTTGCTAATAAAGCAAATCAACAAGCTGCTTCATTAGAAGAAACAGCGGCAGCAGTTGAGGAGATCACAGGTATTACAAGAAATAATACTAAAAATGCATCCCAAATGTCTCATTTAGGAAGTAAGGTAAATAAAGCTGTTTCTGATGGTATGGTTTTGGCAAATCAAACATCAAAAGCCATGGATAGTATCAATGAACAAGTAAGTGCAATCAATGAAGCGATCACTGTCATAGATCAAATATCATTTCAAACAAATATTTTATCTTTAAATGCTGCTGTCGAAGCTGCTACTGCTGGTGAAGCTGGTAAAGGCTTTGCAGTTGTTGCGCAAGAGGTACGAAATCTTGCATCTCGAAGTGCAGAAGCAGCAAAAGAGATAAAAACATTGGTCGAAAATGCAGCTACAAAAGCAAATGAAGGAAAAAAAGTATCTGATGAGATGATCCAAGGATATGAAACACTCAATACAAATACAAGTGAAACAATCCACCTCATAGAAGATGTAAGTGCAGCTTCAAAAGAACAAATGACAGGAATAGAACAAATTAATGATAGCGTTACGATGCTTGATAGAGTGACGCAAGAGAACGCTCATGAAGCAGATGCTGTAGCACAAATAGCACATGATGTAAGTAAATTAGCAAATGAACTTGTAAGTGATGCAAGTAGTAAAAAATTTAACTAATAAGGAATAATAAATATGGCAAGAGAAACAGTGTTAGATGAATTTGCTTTTTTAGTAAGTGAAACAGATTCAAAAGGGATCATACGATTTGCA
>Ga0193965_1000248_pt1 | contig 18606 bp, 15 predicted proteins | sample FB_8_MG_FD_140330 | JGI IMG/M metagenome (GOLD analysis project Ga0193965, IMG submission 140330) | Microbial mat bacterial communities from the Broadkill River, Lewes, Delaware, United States - FB_8_MG | ecosystem: Environmental > Aquatic > Freshwater > River > Microbial mats | place: USA... | reverse complement strand
TTGCTTACGAACAACCTGACTGTACGGAATAATATTGTCCATGGACAGATTGAAACTATAGATAAAATGGATAAAATCCCAGAGAATATTGTTAGCTTCTACAAAAAAGTCACTTTTAGCAAAAAGATGACACCTCTTCATGCCTTTGACTGTATGATGATTCGTAAAGACCCACCTATCAATCCACTCGTATTAAATTTTTTGGATGCTATCAAAGATGAAGTGGTGATAGTCAATGATGTAGATGGTATCAGAAAAGCCAACAACAAGCTCTATACTACAACATTTCACGACCCAAACAACAACTATCTTCCTGTCACACATGTCTCTGGAAGTAAAAAATTTATCAACAGAGCCATAGATGAGTCTGAGAGTGAGAAGATGATACTCAAACCTCTTGATGGTTCAGGTGGACGCGGTGTTATAGTACTCGAAAAAAATGCACGATCAAATATCAACTCTCTGCTTGACTTCTATATAGATGAGACAGGAGACAACTATGTTATACTCCAAGAGTATATAGAGGGTGCAGAAAATGGAGATGTAAGAGTCTTGATGCTCAATGGTCAATATATTGGTGCCTATAATAGAAAACCAGCTGATGGTGAAATACGAGCCAATATCCAAACAGGTGGTACAGCACACAAATATACTATGACCGAGAGTCAACTAAAAATATGCAAAAAAGTAGGAGCAAAACTTGTCTCTGATGGTCTCTATTTTGTAGGGCTAGATATGATAGGTGATAAGATACTAGAGGTCAATGTCCTCAACCCTGGAGGCATTACCAATATCAATAAACTCGAAAAACTGAAATTACAAAAAAAAGTTGTTGATTTCTTAGAAGATAAAGTTGATGAAAAGGTAGAGAAGAGGCTAGAACTAGAGTACCTACTCAAAAAGTTTAGTGAGTTACGAGAGTAGATGCATAAAGGAGAAATATGAGCGATATAAATAATGAGATAGAAGAGCTCTCTTTAGAGATTGCCAATCAAGACTCTATGCTCCACCCTTATGATATTGCAGAGAGGTTAACAAAACTTAGAAGCTTGGATTTTGACAGCTATGTATCTGCTATCAAGAAGATCCCTAGCACACTCTTTGCAGATATTTTATCTGAAATGCCTATCTATATCCAAGAAGAGATTAGCGAATATGTGAGTACAAAGAAGCTTGTCAATATCACTTCCAATATGGATTCGGATGATGCGGCGACATTTATTCAAAACCTCAGTGAAGAGCATGAAGAGGTAGCACAAACGATTCTCGATAATCTCGATGTGAAAGAGAAAGAGATACTCCAACAGCTTATCGCCTATGAGGATGATGAAGCTGGCTCCCATATGCAGACAGAGCTTTTTTCTGCAAAAATTGATGAGCATATTGGAGATGCGATCAAGAGTCTCAAGATACTCAAAGAGTCAAAAAAGATCAATAATATTTGGCATTGTCATATTATAGATAAACAAAACAACTATATAGGCTCTATAGGTTTGGAAGAGTTGATCATATTTGATCACCATTTGACATTTGACGACATAGATAAAGAGCATTTAAAAATCTACAATATCAACCATAAAGAGGATATAAAAGAGGCTGTAGAGATGTTCACCAACTACAACCTCACCTCACTCCCTATCACTGATGATAGTGGTCATCTATTGGGGCGAATCACATCAGATGATATATATGACATCATCCAAGAGAATGCAACTGAGCAGATATACAACATGGCAGGTGTAAACGAGCAGACCGAACAAGAGGAGAGTATCTACAAGATAGGTAAAAGTAGAGCATTCTGGCTTAGTATCAATCTACTCACCGCTATTGCCGCTTCTATCGTGATAGGTATTTTTGATACTACTATCCAATCACTTGTAGCATTGGCTGTCTTGATGCCGATAGTTGCTTCTATGGGTGGAAATGCAGGAACACAAACACTCACAGTTACAATACGACAGATGGCATTAGGTGATATAGATTCAGAAGATGCAAAAAAAACTATTTACAAAGAGGTAATCATTTCATTAGTTAATGGTTTATTGTTTGCGGTGATTATAGGTACAATCTCTTTTTTATGGTTTAAAATACCTATGTTAGGGGTTGTTATAGCTATTTCAATGATTATAAATCTTTTCAGTGCTGGTTTTTTTGGAGCATTTATTCCTTTGAGCCTTCAAAAATTTGGTATTGACCCTGCTATTGGGAGTACAGTACTACTAACAACAGTAACAGATATAGTAGGGTTTTTTAGCTTTTTAGGGTTAGCTACAGTAATACTATTATAAACAAAAATATGAGGTATAGAGCTATACCTCATCATATAACACTATTTAGCACCACATTTTTTAGAAGAGTTTTTATCACCACCACATTTACCACCTGCACATTTTGCATCTGCACCAAATGCAGAAGCACTCATACCAATCATCAATAGGCTACCAAAAGTAAGTGTTAGAAGAGTTTTTTTCATATTAAAATCCTTTGTATTTAATTAAGATAAAGTTATTTTATCAAAAAATAAATACAAATGCAAGTATATTTGTTCTTATTTACAGATACTCTCCTCTTTCACAGTTTAATTTATAGTCACAAAACTGACACTGTTGTAGATTATCGCATCTCTTTGCAACAAAAGAGTCCATTTTTTTGAGTGAAAGAATATGTTGATGAAGCACTTGGTTCTTCTCTTTGAGGAGTGTAATTGGTTCAGACTTTCCACTCTCAAAAAGTTTTATAAATACCAACTCTCTCTTGTGATACCCTTTTTGTTCAAGAAGCTCATCATAGATACTCATCTGAAAATCAGTTAGTTTTTCCAAGTTTTTAACACGATTTGCCCCAAGAGTAGAGCCTGTTTTGTAATCTATTACCAAAGTAGCCCCCTCATTAGCATCAAGACGGTCTATCTTTCCCATAAACTGAAGACCTTCTATCTCTCCTGTAATCTTATACTCTGAGGCATGAACACTCCATCCCAAATTAAAGTGGTCACTCTGCTTCCAAAAGAACCCCTCTAATTTTTTACTCCATAACATACTGTAGTATTCATAATGAATATCAGTACTCTTTTGAGCTGTTGAGAGGGTTTGAAGATACTCCAAAAGATGCACTCTAAAGAGTCTTTGCAGTTGTCTACTATCTTCTATAAAATCAATATTTTTAAAGACTCTATCAAGAACCTCATGCAAGATAAGCCCCTCATTTATCTCATCTTTTTGGGGAATTTTTAACTCTTTGATATAGCGATAATAAAAGTGCCGTTTACACTCAAGAAAAGATTTAAGCATAGTTGTTGACCAGCGATATTTAGAGGCATCAAAAGAGGTTACTCTAGGCTCTTTTGGAGTTATAATTTGAGATGGGTTATTATAAAGAAGTTGAAGCTGTGGGAGACTTATTTGAGACTTTTGTAGACCTAACTCATAGAGAAATTTGGAGGGAAGACGATTATCACTTGATGCATAGAGAATAATACTCTCTTGGGCTTGTTCTAAAATTCGTTCATAAAAATACTTTTGTAGAGATTCTCTATCTGATTTTGTTGGCAATCCTGCAAATGCTCTTACTGATGTATTTAAAAATCTATCTTTATTTGACCGCACAGGCACAACACCCTCATTGAAGTCAACAATAATAACACCCTTATAGGCAATACCGCGACTCTCTAGCACTCCCATCACAGTAATCTTGCCACCTCGTACATCATCAATAGAGACTTCACTCAAAAGTTGTAACCATAAATAGAGCCAATTTTTAAAGAGAAGTCTATACGAACCAAAAAGTTTCACAAAGTAGTTAAAGCGTTGCAAGAGTATCTCTTCTTGAATATCTAAAAGTGTCAACTCTTCTAATATCTCAAAAAATTTTTGGTTCTCTATCTTTTGTGTAAGTGAAGTGCTAAAGAGGTCTATTGCAATCCCATAACTAAGCAGAAGGTCTTTATAGTCACTCTGATATGATTGTAAATATCTATAGAGAGCATCTAACCGTTTGAAATTATTTTTAGTTTTATAAGAAAAACCCATAGCAAAGTTAAAATTATTTGCTCTATCATAGAGATGAAACTGCTCTTGTATCTCTTCATCAGGAAGAATCAAAACTATCTCTTCAGGAGCAATTCCAGAGGCTACAAACTTCTCTATGGTCTCTAGTACCAAAGGAATCTGCTCCAAACGCTCTTCACAACGAAATACTTTTGCCTTGATTTTTTTCTCTTTTTTCTCTTGGGTTATAACTGTTTTTGTATGCAAATCAAAACAGACAAAAGAGTTTAGAGGTAAAGTAACACCTAAATCTTTAAATCTTTGCACCATTTTACTCATAAAAGAGCTTGTATGCATAGAGATAAAAAATGGTTTTTGCTCTGCAATTTTGCTTATTATTGAGAGTTCATAATGGCTCAAATACCCCTCAAGGTGCAACTCAAATTGGTCATAACTCTCTACAAAACCTTGATTGAGCTGGTAACTGCTAGGAATAAATGCCTTATCGGTAAAGCCTTTGGCATAGAGGAGCGACCTATAGCGAGATTGGAGATTTTGAAGTATCTCTATGTGTCTGTCAAACTCAACATAGGCATCTGCACCCATAAGTGCCTCAAAACTCACCCCCTCCCCTGCTAACTCTTCAAAGAATTTAAAAAATGCATCACTTCGGCTAAAAAATCGTACTAACTCTTTGTCAACTTTGAGTTGTTCAAACTCTTCAAAGTCTGATGCTTCTTGAAGAAGGAGTATTCTATGCAGAGGATTGATAATTGTTTTTTGAGGGATAATCACTGCACGGTGTTCAAACTCATCTGTACGCATCAGTGATGGCAAAAACATATCCTGAGATTTTTGTTCTTCCCGTACTCTTCTTAATGCCCTAGAGGTGGGATAGATAAGAAGGCTCTTCATAGAACCAAAAATCTATTAATGTGTTCCAAACTCTTGGGACCAGTAGTAACGATTTTTATTATTAGGCATCTTATGCTCTACTAATGACATACCAAGATTTCTATATTGAGGACTCATCATATTTGCACAGTGGCTATCACTACTTAACCAACTTCTAATAGCTGACTCTAGTGAACTATTCTCTTTACCATACCCAATAGCAATATTTTCTCCAACAATGCCACCTCTATATCTATGGAATGATGCTCGAATACTAGGGGTGCTTTTTATCCCTTTATATCGTCCTGCTCTATCGGTCTTGCTTCCTGAGCCTTCATGAGAGAAACGACCGTGTGTTGCCATATCAATACTATGGTTTTTGGCAGATTGATAGAGACTATCAGACCACTCTAGTGGAGTAGTTGGGTGAAATACCCCATACTTCCCACAATTTTGAGAGACTGACCGAACTCTATTAATCATATCTAAATACTCTTGCTTACGGTATTTATCTTTGAGTTTAATAAAAGAGTTCCTCTTTTTAGAAACTCTTTTCTGCTCTTGTAATCTATCTGGTTTTTGCCATTTAGATTGATGTTGGTACGCTATAATGTTTTGAGGAAAATCTTTGTGCGTGGGAAAGTAGCCTTTAACCTGTACTGCGTCAGGCACGAAGGAATCCGACAAAACAGAAACCGAAAATAGAAGAATTGTAGTAAAAAATTTCATCAATATAACACTCTTTATCTAATGGATTATGGTAGATGATAATAGTAACAAAATATATATTTAAACTATATTAATAAATGACCTTATTAAAATAGATTAGTACATAATTTTATTAACTTTAATAATATTATATATAAAATTTTATATTAGATAAAATTATTTTCCAAATTGTCATCAAAATATTACTCCTCTATCAAAGCCCAATATAACGCTATTTGGTTATAATAACTACTACTAAAAAATGGTAAACTATACTTTTGATTGGAGCAGTCTTGAAATTTTCTATGATTTTACTTTTATTATTATGTAGTACTCTCATAGCAGATGCATGGACAAAACTAAAACCTCTCAAAAGTTATGCACCAACACAATTTAATCTTAAAAAAGGTATTGAGTATCTTGAAGTACGGCAGTATGATTCTGATAAAAAATACAAAATAAATAGACAAAAATATCGTATACGGTTTCCTATCTATAGAACTCCACTCAATAAATTAAATCACAAAGTTACAAGACAATTTAGACGCATTCTCCCTAATATCTCTAAGAAGACAAATATTAAAAAACTCTCTATTTGTGCTACAGGAGAGTGTAAGATGACTATAGGGAATGGTTTTTATATCAATGATAAGGGAAGAATGGGATATATGAATGAGATTCGTGATGTTATTGGATTTTTGGGTACTATAGATACTCCAGCAGAGTTACAGTTTGTCTTATGGTTGAATAACAAAGAGAATGGTACCTATTATAGACAAATATCACAAGGATATGAAGTAATGATAGATTATATTAATAATGTTGCCAATTTTGGGAAGTGTGGAAAATTTAGGGATAAAGCTCTTATTAGTTATTCAGGAGAGATACTCCAATATAAAACACTACAATATGACCCAAACTATGTCTCATGTATACGATATTAAGGAGTTCTAACACACTATGACAACTATATATATAACCGACCTTGACCATACACTCTTAAGAAGTGATCACTCTATTAGTCAATATACTCAAGATATTTGGAATAAAAAAACAAAAACTAATACTTTATCTATTGCTACAGCAAGAAGTTTTAGTAAGAGTTTGGAGTTTCTTGATAAATTAGAGCTTCATGCACCTCTTATCTTACTTGATGGAGCAATGGTTATCTCACCTAATAAAAAATTAATTGATATAAAAGTGATGCATAAAGATTTAGGAGATAGTATTATCTTTGAGGGGGCAAAATTTGGAATATACCCTTTTGTAATTGGTCTCAAAGATAGAGAGTTTAATGAATCTTTTTTCTATACAGATACTCTTAATAATATACAAAAAAATGTTCTAAAAAATTATCAAAATGATCCTCGACTCGAATATCACTCCAGACTTAGAGCTATGGAGATGACTCTTAAGATTGTCTATTTTGGGCAAAAAGAGGAGTTAACTCTCTTGGTAGAGCATCTCAAAAATATATTTAAAGATACTATAGAGTACAAACTCTCACCAGAGAACTACTCTAACGGATACTTTTTGACACTCTTACATCCTGATGCAGATAAGTCACATGCACTCAAAACTGTTTGTAACCATCTCCAACAAGATTTGCAAAGTGTTACTGTATTTGGAGATAGTCTCAATGATATTGGTATGTTTAAAATAGCCAAAAGAGCTATTGCTGTAGAAAATGCTTTAGATGAGTTAAAACTCCATGCTGATATTATTCTTCCCCATAGTAATGACCAAGATGGGGTTGCAAAATATTTGGCGAAAGATAATAATTGATGCATAAAAATAGATATACAACCATTTTCTCTCTTATTACTTTTTGCTCTTTAGCCTTTGGAGGTACGCCTCGTATTGTAGATGGGACTATAGTTGCAACTACAAGTAGCCGATGGAGTGCTATAGTCTCTGTAAGAACAAACACTACACATACTTGTGGTGGTACACTTATTGCTCCTTCTTGGGTGCTTACGGCTGCCCATTGTGTTGTAAATAGTCAAAATTATATTACACCATCAGATAGGGTAACTATAGCCCATGGTAGTTATACACTCTATAGCTCTAAAATGCAGATATATAGTGCCAAAGATATAGTAGTCCATGCTCAATACAATCCAGATACACATGATAATGATATTGCACTTATAGAGCTTACCCAAAATGTATCTTTAGAGACTTTTCCTAAGATTATGCAAGAGGTAGAACTCCAAAGTGGGCAAGAATCATGGGTAGCAGGATGGGGGATACGCTCTGTGGATTCTGATATGCTCTCCTCTTTATTACGAGAAGCAACAGTCCCTCTTATTCACTCTACCCTTTGCAATAGCTCTCTTGCTTATAATGGAGACTTAACCCAAAATATGATTTGTGCAGGGTATCTTTTGGGGGGTGCTGATACATGTGTGGGAGATAGTGGAGGTCCACTTATTAGTTCTAATCAAGACCAAGAACTGCTTATTGGTGTTACAAGTTGGGGGAGAGGCTGTGGAGAGTTTTCACACCCTGGTATCTATACAAAGGTACAAAATTATTATACATGGATTAATCAAGCAACCCAACAGGCATTAGAATCAAACAGAGAAGAAGAGCTACCCATAGTAATAGAAAACTCTATGCAAACAGATATTACAAAGCTCTATGTAGCCACCTTTAATCGAGCTCCTGATGCAGAGGGGATAGAGTATTGGCTTACCGCAGGATTAGAGATAGAGCAGATAGCTATGAGTTTTTTTGATCAAGAAGAGACACAAGCTCTCTATCCCTCTTTGAATCAAGTAGGTATATTTGTACAATCTGTTTATCTCAATCTCTTTAATAGAGAACCAGATAGTGATGGATGGATTTATTGGATAGATAGACTCAATAGTGGAGAGGTATCTCGCTCTCTTTTCCTCTTAGCAGTTATAAATGGTGCCAAAGATAGTGATAATATAATATTATCTAACAAAGCTGTAGTGGGTGAATATTTTGCAAAGAGTGGCTTAAATAACCAAGAAGATGCTACGCTTGTGATGCAAGATGTTACAGATTCTACCCAAAGTGTAGTAGAGGCATTTGCTCTTATAGATTCTCTTCTCTCTCAATAGCACCTAACAAAGATAGAAGAGATTAATTATTACTTAAACTATTTTAGATATAATTTCGTTCTAAATTATTGTCTCTGAGATGTTGCAATGACCCGCTACTACTGTAGAGGAAGAGTATGAAAGTACTAAAATAGGTTAGTTGCCTATTACTAAAATTTATTTTATAGAAGGTTCCAAAATGAGAAAAGAGATTCACCCAGACTATATAGAGTGTAAAGTTACTTGTGCTTGTAATAATGAGTTTACAATTAAGTCAAATAAAGAGACTATGTCAATTGATATTTGTAATGAGTGTCACCCATTCTTTACAGGTTCTGAGAAGATTCTTGATGCAGCAGGTAGAGTTGAGAAGTTTAAAAGCAAATATAAACTCTCTTAATAGAGAAATTCAGACTTTATGCAGTATCATTGGTACTGCACCCCTTTTATTTAATAACCCCCTTAAGATTATGACTTAATGATTTCATTCATCCCCACTCCTATTGGAAACCCCCAAGATATTACACTCCGTGCATTACGATATTTTGAAAATGCAGAGCTATTTTTGTGTGAAGATACACGAGAAACAAAAAGACTTCTAAGACTCCTCCAAGAGAGATTTGATTTTACTATGCCCAATGCGGAGTTTCTCTCATTTAATGAGCATAATGGAACGCAGAGATTAGAAGAGTTAAAGAGAGATTTAGAACACAAAGAGATAGTCTATGTAAGTGATGCAGGTATGCCTGTAATCTCTGACCCTGGGCAAATTTTGGTAGAGTATTGCCAAAAACATACTCTAGCCTATGATATTTTACCAGGTGCAAGTGCTGTAGTAACCGCCTATGCTGCAAGTGGATTTGAAGAGGGAGCTTTTCTCTTTTTTGGTTTTTTACCTCATAAAGGGGTAGAGAGACAAAAAGCATTACATAAAGCACTCAATAGTGGCTATAATACTATTTTATATGAATCTCCTCATCGATTAATGAAACTCTTAGAGCAGTTAGTCGAAGTAGATTCTACAAGAGAGCTTTTTTTGGCAAAAGAGTTAAGTAAAAAATATCAAACCTACCACCGTGGCTTAGCTACACAACTACAGAGGGAACTCTCTCAAAAAGTTATTCGTGGTGAGTGGGTTGTAATAGTCAAAGCAAAAGAGATAGCAAGACCTTCTCTCTATCTTGAAGATATTTTAGCTTTAGACTTAGCACCCAAGCCAAAATCAAAACTTTTAGCAAAGTTAACAGGTCAATCTGTTAAAGAGTGTTATGCTCAATTGATGAAAAAATAAAGCAAAAAAAAGGTAAAATCCCAACTATGATTATTTATGGAAAACAGGTCTGTTTGTATGCATTGCAACATCATGAAGCAAACATCAAGACCGTATATTTAGCAAAAAAAGGTCTCCTTTCTCAGGCACTCTTCGATAACTATAAGCCTAAAATAAAATTTTTAGAAGAGCGATGGGCCCAATCTATGAGTAAAGGTGGGAATCATCAAGGTATTTTACTTGAGATTGATGAGTTTATAGAGACACCTCTTGTTCAGATAAAAAAGAGCGATTTTATTATTGTTCTTGATGGCTTAACTGATGTAGGTAATATAGGTGCTATAGTACGAAGTGCCTATGCTATGGGTGCAGATGCCATTATAGCTACAGGAGTCAAAAAGCTCTACTATGGAGCGATTACTCGTACAAGTTCAGGAGCTCTTTTGGATATGCCTTTTTTGGTGCATCATAATATTGCCGATATTCTCCATGAGCTTCATCAAGTTGGTTTTGTCAGCTATGGAGCCTCTATGGAGGGTATGGCTGTAGAGAAGATGCACTTTGCACCTAAGAGAGTATTAGTCTTAGGAAGTGAAGGAGAAGGGCTTTCTAAGAAGGCTAAAAGTAAAATTCAAGAGAGTGTTGCCATAGAGATGAAACGCTCTTTTGATTCTTTAAATGTAAGTGCAGCAGCAGCAATATTAATACATAGGATGGGATATGCAATTAGATGACTTAACACAAAATAGAAGTATAAGTACTATTAGTAAAAAAACTAACTTAACAGTGAGTGTTATAGAGAAGCTATTTAATAAAGATTTTGCCTCTTTTAGTTATCCACAAGCAAAAGGAGCTATAGCTATTATTGAAAGAGAGTTTGATATAAACTTGGATATATTAAGTGAAGAGTGTAAATACTACTTTACTCAAAATCCTCCTGAAGATAAAGGTATTAGTGTTATCAAGCCAATTATAGAAGAGAAGACGCTTATTCCTAAACTTATTACACTTATTCTATTAGCACTTATAGCCTATGGAGCATGGTATTTCTTTGTAGAGTATTACAATAAACAGATTTTAGTTTCAACTCCATCAACTCATAAATCTATTGAGAGTACTATATTACAAAAAGATGACACTATTACCACCACACCAGTACACCAAGAGTCCAAAGAGAAACCAACACAAACTCTTGCTGTAACGCTTGATAATAGTACACAGATACAACAACCTAAACCTATAGAACCTTTAGTAGACAAAGCTAAAGTTGTAGCCATAATAAAGAGTCCTGAGACAAATAGTACTCTTGTAGAGGTTGCTCCTATAGTAGAGAACAATCAAACTACAGAACTCAATAAGAGTACTCCCAAAATAGTTCCATTAGAGTTTGTAGTACCTGTGCAACCAAAAATTATCCCAAGAGAGAAAATTACTCTTCTTCCTAAAGAGAATATGTGGTTTCGATTGATTAATTTAGAGACAAAAACAAGAAAAGAGTATAAACAACCAACGCCATACAGTATTAATGTTCGTAATAATAGTTGGATTTTTGCAGCTCAAAATGTTAATTTTTCTTTTGAAGACAAAAATAAAACAGCTGGATATGGTGGACGAGGAAAACTTTTTTATAAATTAGATCAAGATGGAATCCATAAATTAAGTCTCGAAGAGTTTAGAGCATTAGAAAAATAAAATTACTAAAAGGTAAAAGCATGTTTGAAGAGATACAGTTTGAAAAGATAAATAGGCTACCAAAATATATTTTTGCAGAGATTAATGACCTTAAAATGGATGCAAGAAGAGCAGGAGAGGATATTATTGATTTTTCAATGGGAAATCCCGATGCCCCTACCCCTCAGCCTATTATAGATAAACTTTGTGAAACTGCTATGAAACCAAAAACACATGGCTATAGTGCAAGTAAGGGTATCTACAAATTGCGTTTAGCTATGGCCAATTGGTATAAACGAAAATATGGTGTAGAGCTTGACCCAAACAAAGAGGTAGTAGCTACTATGGGAAGTAAAGAGGGGTATGTCCATCTTGTCCAAGCCATCTCTAACCCAGGAGATGTGGCTATTGTGCCTGACCCTACCTATCCTATTCACTCACAAGCTTTTATATTAGCAGGAGCCAATGTAGAGAAGATGGAGCTTATCTTTGATGAAGAGACATTTAGAGTTGATGAAGATAAGTTTTTGGCAGATGTAGAACAGGCATTAGATAACTCTTTGCCAAAAGCCAAATTTTTGGTTGTCAACTTTCCACACAATCCAACTACAGCAACAGTTACACCAGAGTTTTATGAGCGACTTGTAGCCTTAGCCAAAGAGAAAAGATTTTATATTATCTCTGATATAGCGTATGCAGATATTACCTTTGATGGCTATACTACACCATCTATTCTCTCTGTAGAGGGTGCCAAAGAGGTAGCGGTGGAGTCTTATACTCTCTCAAAAAGTTATAATATGGCTGGATGGAGAGTTGGGTTTATTGTAGGAAATCAAAAATTAATTGGTGCATTACAAAATATAAAATCTTGGTTAGATTATGGTATGTTTACCCCTATTCAAGTAGCTGCTACTGTGGCACTTGATGAGCATGGGTATATTCCTGATGAGCAGATTATCCCTTTGTATGAAAAAAGAAGAGATGTAATGATTGATGCTTTTGCAAATGCAGGATGGCCTTTGGCTAAACCTAATGCGAGTATGTTTATTTGGGCAAAAATTCCTAAAATAGCAAGAGATATGGGCTCATTAGAGTTTTCTAAACAGTTACTTATCAAAGCAGGTGTTGCGGTAAGTCCTGGTATTGGATTTGGTAAGTATGGTGATGAGTATGTTCGGATAGCTCTTATAGAGAATGAAAAACGCATCCGTCAAGCTGCAAAAAATATCAAAAAATTCCTCAAAGAGGTTGAAAAAGAAAAGAGTAAAAATGGTTAATATAGGTATATTAGGAGTTGGTACAGTAGGGTCAAGTGTTGCTAAAATTTTAGAAGAGAATGCAGATATTATTGAAGCAAGAGCTGGTAAAAAAATTGTAGTCAAACAAGGTATTGTAAGAGATAGCTCCAAAGATAGAGGTCTCAATATTACACTTAGTGAAAACCCTGACGATGTACTTAATGACCCCGAGATTGATATAGTTGTTGAGCTTATGGGGGGTGTAGAGAGACCTTATGAGGTGGTCAAACAAGCTCTTGCTAATGGAAAAGCGGTAGTAACAGCCAATAAAGCACTCTTGGCATACCATAGATATGAGCTTCAAGAGTTAGCTGGAGATATTCCATTTATGTATGAGGCAAGTACCGCTGGAGGCATTCCTATTATTGGTGCATTACGAAATGGTCTCTCTGCAAATAATATTGACTCTATCAAAGGTATTATGAATGGTACCTGTAACTATATGCTAACCAAAATGATTGATGAGGGTGCACAGTATGATGAGATACTCAAAGAGGCTCAAGAGTTAGGGTATGCAGAAGCTGACCCAACATTTGATGTAGGTGGTTTTGATGCTTCTCATAAATTGCTTATTTTAGCAAGTATCGCCTATGGTATAGATGCAAAACCTGAAGATATACTCATAGAGGGTATAGAGAATATTACACAAACAGATGTAGCATTTGCCAAAGAGTTTGGATATGCAATTAAACTTTTGGGTATAGCAAAAAAAGTAGACTCTAGTGTAGAGCTTAGAGTCCATGCAACTATGATTCCTAATGAGAGCATGATTGCTAAAGTAGATGGTGTTATGAATGCTGTTACTGTAGTGGGTGATTATGTGGGTGAGACTATGTATTATGGTGCAGGTGCAGGTGGAGATGCCACTGCTTCAGCTGTTGTATCTGATATTATTGATATTGTCAGAGGAAACTATAATCCAATGCTAGGATACAAAAAAAGTTTAGATACAACTTTGAAGCTTTTGAGCAAAGATGAGATTGTATCACAATATTATGTACGACTTGAAGTTGATGATGAGAGTGGTGTACTTGCTACTATTGCATCTACTTTGGGTAGATTTGATATATCTATAGAGTCTATGCTACAAAAACCAAGTAAAAAAGAGGATGGGGTCAAGCTTCTCTTTACTACACACTTATGTCAAGAGTTCAAGATGCAAGATGCACTTCAAGCCCTCACTAGACTTGACGCAGTCCATGAGGGTATAGCTATGATGAGAATAGAGAAATAGAAGCTAGACTCTCTAAATTTCTCATATAATTTGACTAACTATCATTTATCCCCTATGAAAAGTTAGCCATAGAGCATATAATCTACCCAAAGATACAAAAGGGTAGAAGATGAAAAAAGCTATAGTTTTGATGAATATGGGGGGACCCAATAACTTGGATGAAGTGGATGTTTTTTTAAAAAACATGTTTAATGACAAATATATTATATCAGCACCCCAACCTGTTCGCTCTATGATAGGGTATATTATTCGCAAAAGACGACTCAAAGAGGCTACACACAACTACTCCTTACTTGGTGGGATGTCACCTATTGTGGGTCAAAGCAGACGATTGGTTAAAAAGCTCTCAGAGAGAGTCGATGCAGATGTCTACTATGTTATGCGGTATACTCCTCCTTTTGCCTCTGATATTATGCCAAAGCTCAAAGAGTATGATGCTATCTATGCTATCCCTCTCTATCCACACTACTCTAGCACCACTACAAGGTCAAGCATAGAAGACCTCTACCATGAAGCCTATAAATATGGCTGTGAGGCAAAGATAAAAACTATAGAGAGCTACTATGATGATAGCCTCTACAACCAAGCGATAGTAGAACGAATCAAAGAGGCTCTTAAAGGAGTAAATAGTCAAGAGTTTACCCTTATATTTTCTGCTCATGGACTTACACAGAGAATAGTAGACAAAGGCGACCCTTACCAAAAACATATACTAGCCAATGTAGAAGTTGCAAAAAAAGAGTTACAAGCCCAAGGGATAGAGTTTAAAAGTATAGAGGTAGCCTACCAGTCACGCTTAGGTCCTATGGAGTGGTTACGCCCTTACCTAGAAGATAAGTTAGCAGAGGTTGTCAAAAGCAACAAAAAAGTGCTACTATACCCTACTTCATTTACTTTAGACAACTCTGAGACCATTGGGGAGCTTGGCATAGAGTATAGAGAAGTGGCAAAAGAGCTTGGCTTTGAGGAGTATCGTGTAGCCAAAGCACCCAACAGACATCCGCTCTTTTTGGAGTGCTTGGAAAATATTTATAAAAAAATGGGGTAAAAAATGAAAATAGGTATATCAGCGTGTCTACTAGGAGAGAAGTGTCGTTATGATGGGGCAGGGAACAAGGATGATTTTGTTGTAAACCAACTCGCATCCTACTTTGAGCTTATTCCTTATTGTCCAGAAGCGATTATATTTGGGACACCTAGAGAGTCTATACGGCTTGTGGATGTAGATGGCAAGATACGAGTCATCTCCAACAAACTCCAAAAAGATGTCACCAAAGAACTCGCAGATATATCCGAAAATCTCGCTCTTAAAGCATTTGATGACCATCTGTGTGGGTTTATATTCAAATCCAAATCTCCCTCGTGTGGCGTGGAACGAGTCAAACTCTACCAAAATAACGCAAGTAATATATGTGAGAAAAAAGCCACTGGACTCTTTGCAAAAGCCGTACAACAAAAGCAACCCTTTCTCCCCATAGAAGAGGAGGGACGGCTTAACGACCCTTGGCTCAAAGAGAACTTTTTGATGCAGATATTTGCCTATAGAGACCTTGATGCATTTTTGCAGAGTGAGCCGACGATGCATAGCCTTATAGAGTTTCATACTAGCTACAAATATCTTATTTATGCTAAATCAACAGAATTTTATAAGAGCTTAGGAGTAATAGTTGCCAATAAAGATAAAAAAGCGTTTGCATCTCTCCTCCAAGAGTACAAAGAGAGCTTCCTTACAGCAATAGCCCTTAAAGGAGATAAAAATAAAACTTACAATGTATTACTTCATATCTATGGCTATTTCAAAAAAGAGCTATCCAAAGAGGAAAAAGAGCATATCCTAAGCAGTTGTAATGAGTACAAAGAGGGCATTATCCCTCTTATAGCTGTGGTGAAACTACTTAATCTTTATGTAAAAAAACTTGACCAAAGTTATCTTAAAAAGCAGAAATTTCTTAACCCATACCCAAAAGAGTTAGCATTGAGAAGTGATCTGAAAGCGTATAAATAGGAGATATAAGATGAGCAGTTTTGATACTCTAATAAACCTAATAGCACAACTCCCAAAGTTCTCTTTCTATTTTTTTCTCTGTTTATTACGATGATAGAGAACAAAAAGTGTTACAAGGATTAAAAGTACTCCTGCTATAGGTGCTGGGAGTTTATTGAGTATAAAACCATACTGTTGAGATAACTCATCATAGACCTCATTAAAGTTTTCAGATTTTGGAGAACTCTTTGGGAGTGTTTGATTTTGGATTGGTGTAAGTTTGGTAAGAGTACGGTAGTTACTAATATATAAATTTTTATCTCCTTGCAACTCGTATACAAGAAGATTTTTTTTCTTTTCCCAACGAGTTACAGGGTCTTGATTATTCCATTTTATAAGAAGTTCTTCTTGAGATGGACTCATAGCTATATTATATTTTTCTCTCATAAAGAGATAAGTTCTAGCAATCTCTCCTAAGATATTTTTTTTGGGTTCGACTCTTTTTTTAGCAAAATCTATCTCCATATCAACTCCACCATAGAGTCGTTTCTCACCATCTATCGTACCATAAGCAAAATTACTTCTATCACCATTAATCTCTCCAATTGCAGGGACGAGATTGTGCATATCTGCTTCCATCTGTTGAAAATATTCATTACTCTCTCTACACTCTTTTCGTCCACCTGATTTCCAACACGCAAGATGGTGTCCAAACTCCCAAGCAGGGACAATATGCTCCCACTCAATACGCTCTGCACGGGATTTGTTTTTGCGATATTCAAAACCACAACTTTCCAAAATAGGAACTAATCGTTTTGCTTTAATCTCATAATCACAGTTGCCATAAAATGTCTTTTGGTGCTGACGATATACTTTTGTTGCAAGAAGCCGTTTGGAACGACTAAAAGAGTATTTTGCCGTTGAGGCTGAAAAGACTTCATCTTCAATAGTAGCGATATCCTCTTCATTCATACCACTCTCATCTTGAGCTATCAAAGATGAGGAGAGTAGAAAAAAGATAAGTAGTAAATATTTCATTTTAACCTATTCTTATTTTGTTATAGATATAGTATCTTTTTTGCTTTTTGTCTTGATTGGTTTAAAATCCATAGCTTTAGAGTTGTCCATCAATACAGGGACAAAAAGCAATGAGACAAAAACTGCTGCTACAGTACCAGAGATAAGTGCTAGTCCCAAACCACCAAAGACTGGGTCTCCTGCAAGAAGAGCAGACCCTAATATAATAGCCACTGCTGTAAGCATAATAGGCTTCGCCCTTGTAGCAGCTGCTACTGCTACTGCTTGTCTCTTTGGCATATGATGAAACTCCATAAGAGATTTTGCAAAATCTATAAGAAGCAGAGAGTTTCTTGAACTAATTCCAATCAAAGCAATAAATCCAATTAATGAAGTTGCTGTCAAAAAGAATGTCTCAGAGGTAAAGAAATTAGCAACCCAATGCCCTACAATAACTCCAATCAAAGAGAGGAATGACCCCAACAAAATAATACCACTAAGAGCAAAACTTTTATAATAGATAACTAAGAGTAAGAATATTAATATGAGTGCTGCAATAAATGCTCCACCTAAATCTCTAAATGTATCAAGAGTTACCTTCATCTCTCCATCCCAACGCAAGAGATACTTCTCTCCTGTTTTTGGGTCTTTGAGATGTAAATCAAACATATAGGTTGATATTCCAGGATCTTTTGTAACATTATACTCTTTTGAAAAATGCTCTATCATCTTCTCTCTCGCATCAAGTAGAGGATAAACCTGAGAGACCATATCAGTTTCAGCAATAACATTAATCATACGATTAAGGTCTTTATGCATAATCATAGGACTTGTCTCTACTTCACGAATTATTACTATCTCGCTCATAGGTACCATCATTCCTCTCATATTCATAAGATTAAGTGACGAGAGTTTGCTCTGAAGAGTATCTAATTTTTTATTCTCTAATCGTTTTGTATCATCATCAAGTACTAAAAATATAGGTATTTGATCAGGTGAATCTTTGGAGTTTTTATGTGCGATTACCATACCCTCAAAAGCAAGATAGAGAATATTATTAACCTGCTCTACACTCAAACCACTTCTAGCAATCTTCTCTTTGTCTGGAATAAGCTCAAATTTATTATAAATATCATCAGCCATTACATCTATATCTACAAGCCCTTCTGTATGAGCCAAGATATCTGCTGTCTCCATAGCAAGTTTTCGAGATACTGGAATATTATCTCCATAAACTTCTACAACTACTGACGCAAGAGTAGGAGGACCTGCTGGTTGTTCAATAAACTTAATAACAGTTTTTGGAACAAGTGGTTCGCATCGCTGTTTGATAATAGGTCGAATCCTCTGAACCATCAAAAATGAAGGCTCTGGTCTACTATGCTTATCAGTAAGGTTAATAGAAATTTCAGCAACATTTTCTGAACGCTTCATACCTGCACCTTTTACCAATCCTGCATAATCCAAAGGAAT
>Ga0193965_1000246_pt1 | contig 18624 bp, 9 predicted proteins | sample FB_8_MG_FD_140330 | JGI IMG/M metagenome (GOLD analysis project Ga0193965, IMG submission 140330) | Microbial mat bacterial communities from the Broadkill River, Lewes, Delaware, United States - FB_8_MG | ecosystem: Environmental > Aquatic > Freshwater > River > Microbial mats | place: USA... | reverse complement strand
ATACCATACAAAAAAAAGGGTCGTGATATGCCATCACGGCCCTTTTATGAAACTGTACTATGGACTGATAATTCCGATAAATAAGAATTATCCGACGCTTTTCCTACTGTCGATTCTTTTTCGAGTTCTGCAAGTTGGGTCTTGTCTTAATCAGCAGAAGCGTCAACGCCTTCGTCGTTTTTCCAAGAGTCTTTCAACTCGTCAAATCCAAGGTATAGTGCGAAGCCGCCGGCCAGCAGAAGAACAACAGGGATACATCCGGTAATAATCATCAAAAATTCAGTAAACCATACTGCCAGACCAACAACTCCAAGAAGAACTGCAATAGCTCCGCCAATTAACGTTTTCATAAGTTATCCTCCTTAAATTCCCGTCTAAACATTTGATGGTACGTAAATACGTGATCCATACCCAAAAATTAAAAATTTACTTACTTATATGCGTGTTTCAAATTCAAATAGATGAAGAAAAGTATCACAGGCCTTTGATTTTATCAAGGCGTTTTTACCCATATCAAAACGCCCAAACAAATACATTTAATTCAATATGTTATCATCAAAATGAACAATTATTTCAATCATTAGTTACATGAAAGTCAAAATAAATAATTGCACTGTTTTCATGTTTCGCTGTGGATTTGAGCCTCGGTGTTGATAAACCAGGCCAGCCCATGGCTGATATATAAAAATTATCATATTGCCATGTAAACCAAGCTCTGGTATTGAATTAACCGGAAAAAATGATCCTGCCACGATTGACCCTTCAAACTTCGAAGGAAAAAAGGACACCCCTAAAGGACAACCCTATGAGTTTGTTTGCACCGATAAATAACCTGGTCTCAGCCACCAGAAAAAAAATACGTAATTTAATAGCGTTTTTGCTTAATAACTCCCATGATTATTATTCAAGTTTTTATCCAGGCACCCAAAGCTTTATTATCAGAAAAATACTGAACCATCTTGTTAATAAAATCAGCATAGACAACAACAGCCTTAAAAGGATAAAAAACACAGCACCGGATTCAATTGTTGTTTTTGCATGTAAAAACAAACACATGTTTGATTTTTTATATTTTCACACCCTTTTAAAACCCATGAACTGCCCGTACCCTGAGCTGAGTTTTGATTTACGGTTTGTCCTTCTTCTGCCTGTAAAACAGCTGGCACGGATTATTCTTTCCCATCTATACTATTTTTTTCACCATTTCCATTTCAATGATATCTATTCCAGCGGGTATGCCCGGAGAATGCTTTTGGAGAACCGGTCGGGCTTCATAAGCCTTATTGAAGAGGATGAATTTTACAACAGATTTATCAGATCAACACCGGATCCTTTATTTCATCTGATTGAGTTGCAGAAACAAACTGCAAAGTCCGTTGTTATTGTGCCCGAAGATATTATCTATATCACCAGGCCCATGCACAAAAATCCAAGCCTTGGGGATATAATATTCGGCACCCATGAAAAACCCGGCCGGATCAAAAGGATTTTCACCATGCTGCGGCAACCGGACAAAATTCGGGTGGAAGTCGCCCGGCCCGTAAATCTGAAAGAATTTTTAGCCCGGCCTGAAATCCAACGTCTTGATTCGGAATTCCAGACCCATCGACTGAGAAGTCTTCTTGTGGATATCTTGAACCGCCAACGCAAAAGCATCACAGGCCCCGTGCTTAAATCCCGTCAGGAGATCACCGAGGACATTCTTAACAGAAAATCCTTAAGAGAATTTCTGGCGGCCTATGCAGACAAAACCGGAACCCCTTTGCGAAAGGTAAACAAAAAGGCGGCCGGATATATCGATGAAATTGCATCCAATTATAATTTAAGGGTAATCAATTTTTTAAACTGGCTGTTGACCTTGGTATTTAAAAATATATTTGAGGGGATTTCCGTATCCCAGAATGAGATCAACATGATGCGGGAGACTTACACCAAAGCCCCGCTGATTCTAATTCCCTGCCATAAAAGCCACCTGGATTACCTGATTTTACCCTATGTCATGTTCAAAAATAATATGCCCTGCCCCCGTATTGCAGCAGGTAAAAACCTTTCCTTCTGGCCACTTGGGCCTATATTCAGGGGCGGCGGCGCGTTTTTCCTGCGCCGGACGTTCAAGGGCGCGGAGCTTTATGCCCGCATTTTTGCGGCATATATTGAAAAGCTGCTTTATGAAGGGTTTAACATCAAAATTTATATTGAAGGCGGCAGAAGCCGGACAGGCAAAGTACTGCCCCCAAAAATCGGCGGGCTGTCCATGATTATCCGGGCATTTTTAAGCGGTGCCTGTGAAGATCTGTATTTTGTGCCCTGTTACGTGGGATATGACAGGGTTCTGGAAGAAGACGCTTATCTTAAAGAGATTGAAGGCGGCAAAAAAACGCCTGAAAACCTCAAAGGCCTTTTGAATACACGCAAATTTTTAAAACGCAAATACGGCAAAGTCTATCTTAAATTTGACACGCCGATTTCCATGAACAGATATATGGAAAAAAAGGGGGTTGATCTTAGAAAGTTCAGTGAGGGGGAGTTCAGTCACTTTGTCAAAGGATTCGGATACAAGCTGATAAATGCCATCAATGACAATACCGTTGCAACCCCCCATGGTATTATCGCCTCAGGCATCCTGAACTGCTCTGAAAGCACGTTTACAAAAAAACAGATGTTTGCCCGGGTCAGCACCTACATGAATCATCTGGTCTTTCACGGGGCATATCTGTCCGACACCTTGATGATTGATCCGGATAATGCCTTTAACTCGGTCATTGAAAATTTTCTTTCCAGAAATTTTATTGAGCTTGCCGATGAGGACGAGGATGACATCACAGACACCACCATGCTGATCGTAAAGCACAACAAAAGACCGGTTCTGGACTACTATAAGAATTCGGTAATCTGTTTCTTTGTACCTGCTGCATATACGGCTGCAGCCATTATCGAAATAGACCGGTTTAAGTTTGAAATGCAGGATCTTGTATCCAGGTATCAATTTTTGCAAAAACTTTTCACGGACGAATTTTCATTTGATGAACAAGTTTCAACGCAGGATCAGATTTCCAAGGCGTTAAAAGGATTTATCAACGAGGGGATTCTTGTGCCTGATCCAGAATTTGCCGACACCTTTAACCTGACATCGAAAGGGTTGAGAAAACTTAAATGGTTCGCAGCCTTTCTTATTCCCTTTTTCGAATCCTATATGACCTGCCTTATCTTCCTGGAAAAAGAAAAAACTGACAAATATGATGTTAAAGAGCGGGCAAAAAAGCTGCTCTCTTTTGGCACCAAACTGTACAAACGCAACCAGGTGGTCCGAAAGGAATCTTTGTCCCTGATCAACTACCGTAATGCCGTCAACTATTTTGCCAAACACCATATCAACGGCTCCGGAGACCAGGAACGCATAGACCAGTACAAAGAGATTATAGACCTGCTTTCCAGACGGATTTCAAGCTGACTATCATGAAAGCTTTGATACTTGCAGCAGGGCTTGGCACAAGACTGCTGCCCTATACACAGCAATTGCCCAAGCCTCTGTTCACCATTAATGGCCGACCGGTTCTCCACTATGCTGTTAACAACCTTTTAGCTGCCGGTTGCACAAAAATTTTTATCAATGCCCACCATCTGGCGGATACCATTGCAGAATTTGTTGACAACCACCGGTCAAAAGAACGCCTGGAAGTGGTTTTTGAGCCTGTAATTCTCGATACCGGCGGGGCCATTGCCAACCTTGGCAGTCGGTTGGCAGATGATGATTTTTTTGTGGTGAATGCAGATGTGCTCTGTGACTTTGATCTGTCGCACCTGATGGCCTGCCACAAGGCATCTGATGCCCTTGCCACCCTGCTGGTTCATGACTGCTACCGGTTCAATACCCTTTGCGTGGACCAGACAACGCCGGGGCCCGGCATTGTCAGGCACTTTTCCCAGGCCCCGGAATCCGGTCTTGCCTTCACAGGCATCCAGGCAATATCCCCGGGCATTTTTGAATACATGCCGCCTGAAAAAATATTTTCAAGCATTGATGTGTATAAAAATTTATGTGAACTGCAAAAGATTTTTGCCCTGAAAGCAACACAATTTTACTGGCGGGACATGGGTACGCCCCAGGATTACCAAAGCACATCCAGGGAATGCCTGGCCGGTAAAATTTTTGGGATGGCCCCGTCCCGGATTCATGATATCGACATCCAGGCCATAGCCGGGGACGGTTCGGACCGTCTCTGGTTCCGTGCCCGGCATAACGAAGAAAGCCTGATTCTCTCGGATCACGGTATCTGCATGGATACGGCCCAAAGCAATAACGGCACAGCCCAATTGAATGCATTTATAAAAATAGGACAACACTTGGCGGGCAAGGGTATCGCCGTCCCCCAGATTATGGGTCATGACGCAATTTCAGGTCAGGTGGCAGTGGAGGATCTTGGCAGTACTCATCTGGCCGACCATATCCGGGAAATGAACGAAAAACAGATTATCGGACAGTATCAGCTTGTCATTGACCACCTGATTGATTTTTCTTTCAAAGGAATTCAAGATTTTGATACGGCCTGGACCTGCCAGACCCGGTCCTACTCAAAACAGATGATTCTGGACCTGGAATGCCGGTATTTTATGCAGGCCTTTGTAAATGAATATCTTGGCCGCAAAGAACAATTCGAAACCTTCACCCGGCAATTCCAATATATTGCAGACAATGCACTGATGCATGGGATGAACGGGCTTATGCACAGGGACTGCCAGTCGAAAAATATTATGATCCATAACGGCCGACCCTGGTTCATTGATTTTCAATCTGCACGACCAGGTCCTATTCAGTATGATCTGGCTTCCCTTTTAATTGATCCTTATGTTACACTCTCCCGGGCTGTCCGGGATCAACTTTTAAACTATGCGCTGGAAAACATCGGCCTTAAAGTATCCTTTGATAAAGATGCCTTTATGCACTCTTTCAGATACTGCTGTATTTCACGAAACCTTCAGATGCTGGGTGCTTTTGGTTTTTTAACCCAAGTTAAACACAAGCACCAATTTGAAAAATATATTCCGTCAGCTCTGAAAGGACTTGAAGATCGGCTCAAAAACTTAAACGAACCCGGATTGACTGATCTGACCCATTTTGCCCAAACCCTTATAGGAGATTTAAAATGAATTGCATACCCATCATGATCAACGGACTGCCTGGAAATGTAGCCCGTATAATGGCTGAATCCGCATGCCAAGATGAACGATTTACCCTTGTACCCTTCTCCCTGACCGGGGAGGAGATTACCCTGGGCCAGGTGTCCGTGGATCAGACAAACGTAACCCTTTTAAAACCCAGTGAAAGGGAAGATAAGATCAATGAAATTCTTGCATCCTACCCTGGCTGCATTTGTGTTGATTACACCCACCCTTCAGCGGTAAATGACAATGCAAAATTTTATGTTGCGCACAAAATACCATTTGTTATGGGCACCACGGGCGGCGCCAGGCAAGAGTTGGAACATACTGTAAAAAATGGGCCCATGCCTGCGGTGATTGCCCCGAATATGGCCAAACAGATTGTGGGGCTTCAAGCCATGCTTGAATACGGAGCAAGCACGTTTCCGGGACTGTTTGAAGGATTCACGCTTCAGGTCAAAGAGAGCCATCAACAGGGAAAAGCAGATACATCGGGCACAGCCAAAGCCCTGGTGGCCTGTTTCAATCAACTCGGAACTGATTTTGATATTTCCGACATTGAAAAAGTCAGAGATCCCAAGACACAGAAAGAAGACTTAGGCGTTCCCGAGCAGTATGTAGGAGGGCACGGATGGCATACATATACGCTGAAAGCACCGGACGGGTCAGCACTGTTTGAACTAACCCACAACATAAACGGACGGCAAATTTATGTTGCAGGCACCTTGGATGCTGTCGTTTTTTTAAAAAACCGAATTGAAACAAACGCCTTTGAGCAGAAACTTTTCACCATGATTGATGTCCTGACCACTGGGAAGTGACAATGTCGACCCTTGTTAAATTTGTGCTGATTATTCTGGGCCTGGCCTATCTTATTTCGCCTGCGGATTTCATTCCTGAAATGTATCTGCCCTGGATTGGATGGATGGATGACGGTATAGTTATGATGTGTCTGTATCATCTGATCAGATATGGCCGGCTGCCCTCCTTTTTATTTAAAAAAGGCAATAAACAATCGTTTGAAAAAACAGGGCAAGATCCTGGAACTGACAACACATACAGAAAGGCAGAACCAAACCGATCGTCATCCAGAACCAGCACAACAGGCCAGTCAAAAAAAGAGAACAACTCCGCCAAAACCGGCACTCTTAAATCCCCATATGAAATCCTTGGTGTGGGGGAATCTGCATCCTGGGCTGAAATTCAAGCTGCATATAAAAACAAGGCAAAGCAATACCACCCGGATAAACTGTCCCACCTGGGTAAAGAGTTTTCAACCCTTGCCAATGAAAAATTCCTTGAAATTCAACAGACATATACAAAACTAAAATCCATTTATAACCGATAGAAAATAATTGAATACAACAAATTTTAGGAAACTTAAGTGACCGGCATCAGCGAAATTCTTATACTTGTCCTTCTGATATTGTGTATCCTGATTGTACCCAGAATGATGAAACCCAAAACCCAGGGTCAAAAAAAAACAAGGCCGGCTGCCAGGGTATTCACAATGAAAATGAGATTCGCCATTGTATTGTCCGCAGCCGACATCATCGTCAGCGCATTATGGACAAAACCCTGGCAGGGGCAGATGTCACTGTTTATCGTACTAGGAATTTTACCCGTGGCCTTAGGATGGTCCCTTTTCTGGATATTTTCCGCCCAAAAAAAATAACCACCCATCAAAGTCATTAAATTAAACGTTATCGGAAAATGGATCTATGAACTGCGGGGTAAAGAAAGCTTGAATGGAAAATACTTGAAGAATTGCCGGATTATTTTTCTTCTTCCTCTGTTTCATCGTTGAAACAAATTTCAACGTCACATTCGCGGTCAGCCGTTTCTTCGCCCTTGGCGCCTGCTAATGCAATGTCACCCCAGTCCGGGATCAATCAAACACGCTTAACGTCTCCTTCTCTTAATACCATAAATAATTTCAATATTTTTCCGGCACCTTTCACAGAGCCCGTGACTAATCAAGACCCCATTTTGAGACAAAGCCAAACTGTTCTTTGTTTCGGGACACTCTTTTTCAGAAATCAGGCGGTTGCACCAGGCACACACAGTACGAAATTTCATTTTGTTATCCTCCATCGCTATTCAGGTCAGATAATTGATTTGAGGAAGTACTAGAAATCAGCCTGTCCTGTCCCTTTATTTTTTTAATTCAGATATTAAAGATGAATTTATCGAATATCGAATGTGGAGACCATAGCTTAAACTATAGAAATTCAACACATAACAAGATGTCTAATTTTATCGGTTTCATGCCATTAAGTGTTTAAACTTTTCAATATCGACAACTTATGTCATAGTGGTTTCCTAAAAGATGACGTCTTTTTGTACTATATCCGGCGCATTCTCTATCGCTTTGGCGGAAAAGAAAGGAAGTCTGTTCTGATATATCGTCTAATTATCATTTTCACCTTTTTCATTGCATCTCACGTCTGGGCAGTATTGCCGCCGGTTGAATTCAACTGCATTTCTTCGTCAAACGGGTTACCGCAAAATTCAGGCAGAGCATTATTACAGGACAGCAAAGGTTTTATCTGGATTGGCACAGAAGACGGACTGGTCCGTTTTGATGGGGAATCAATGCTGTCATTTCGAAAAAATTATGATAATTCATACAGCCTTTCCGATAACTACATCGGTTCCCTGGCAGAGGATGCCCATGGCAGGATTTGGGTGGGCACATTGGGTGGTGGACTCAATGTAATAAACAAAAATCGAAAAACTGTTATTAGAATTCAGCCGCTTGCCTCCTGCGACATATATGCGCTTGCATATTGTAAAAATTCAAAAAGCCTTTTAATAGGTACGGGCGAAGGACTTTACAGCATTGATACGGATGCGCCACAACTCAATCAGTCTTTTGAGACATTACATTCCCCTTTCAATCTTCGTGTGCAGCATCTTCCCGTTCTTTTATCCAATGGAGAGCCATTTAAAGAAACTGTCACCGGGATTGCTCTTGACGGAAAAAATATATGGTTGAGCACCCGAAATAAAGGGGTTTTATATTTTGAAACCACTGATAATCGAACATTGTGCTTCTCAAAGGGTCAACAAGGTCTTGAAGATACAAACTTTAATACAATATTTCGCGACAGGGATGGTGATATATGGATAGGCAGTGAAAACAAAGGGCTTGTCAAAATAACAAGGAAAAATGGCGCCATCCAATTCAAGCATTTTCATACAAAAAACAGCTTAATTCCCGTAAATGATATTATGGCGATTGCCGATGCAGATGACGGCAAATTATGGGTGGGAACATGGGATGGCGGCCTTGCATTATTTGACAAAAAAACCGGCTCAGCCGATTGTTATCTATCAGGGCAAAACGATCACTTCTCCCTGCCCAGTAATATTATTCTTGATATTATTCAGTCCGAAAACGGACAAATCTGGCTGGGAACATTTGACAAAGGCGTCAGTTGGTTTAATCCGGATTCTGTTTTCCACACCTACCGTAAAAATTCACCGGCGTCCCCAGGGCTGGTGAGCAATATTGTATGGTCATTTGCTGCCCAGGGCGACAAAACGCTATGGATCGGTACAGACAAGGGTCTGTCGAGACTTGATCTTCTTTTAAATCTGTATAATACGCCTGACGATGTCTCCCCAAAAAATCTGTGGGCAGAGATACGAAAGGATGATATCAGGGCATTACTGTTGGATGAAAAGTACTTGTGGATTGCAGGGAAAAAACGCGGTGTGTCACGACTCTCCCTGGATGATAAAAGCATTACGCCATTCTCCCAAATTGCAGCACCGAATCAAGAACTGACCAATTCGTACATCCGTTTGATATATAAGGATCGCCATAATGCTCTTTGGCTCGGAGCGTGTAAAGGACTGAACCGATTCGATCTGACGACAGGTACAATTCGCCATTACGTCACAGATGAAAATAATCGGCTATCCCTTCCCCATTACAGGATACGAGCCTTGTTTGAAGATAAAAAAGGTCAAATGTGGGTTGGAACAAATTCTGGAATTTTATTGCTTGACCCCGCAGGCAATCCTTTAACTACTTTTGAACAGTGCAAAAAAGACGACCACGGTCTTGCTTTGTCCGGCAATGGTGTTCGCGGGATTGAAGAGGATAATTGCGGCAGACTCTGGTTTGCCACTGAAGGCGGTGTGTCCATATATGATCCTGGGAAAAAAGAGACCGTCATTTTAAGAGAAAAAAACGGTCTCCCAAGTGATGCGACCTATTGCGCCCTCTTAAATGACGGATATATGTGGGTATCAACACTTAATGGCCTTGCTCGAATAGACACGACTACGCTCCAGATAGAGACATATACAACAGATGATGGATTACCCGACAATGAGTTTAATTTTAATGCCTGGCATAAATTGCCCGACAATCGACTTGTTTTGGGAACACTGTCCGGATTCACGGTTTTTCGGCCGGAAATGGTACCTGGCCCTGAAAAAATGAAGAGATCTCCACCCTTTTATGTGAACCCATATACCTATGAAAACGCAGTACGGCACCGAATTGAATTAGAACGTATTCATCTCAATTGGAATAACAGTAAAATTTCCTTTGCGTTTTGTGCGCTTAATTATCATAAACCAAGCTTAGTTTTATATGAATTCAAATTAACCGGGGTAAGTGATGAATGGACGAAAATGGATAATTCCCGCTTCATCACATTCAATGGTCTTTCTTCAGGTAATTACAGTTTTTCAATCAGGGCCAAGGATAATCATGGCACCTGGCATACTGAATCAGAACCGATAAATTTTACGATTTCCCAAGTCCCCTGGAAAACGGTTCCGGCATATTTCGGGTATCTGTTTTTGGTTTGTTTTGTTTTGATGTTTATTTTCTACCTGTGCAACAAAAGAATATGTAAACGTTCGTTCTACCTTGAAAAACTGATAGAAGAACGAACTGCTGAATTAAAAACATCAAACGAGCAATTAAAAGCACAGCATTTAAAGCTTGATCAAATATTAACATCCCGGGAAAAATTATTTACAGCCATTGCTCATGAACTCAGGACCCCGCTCGCAGTCATAATCTCTTCTGTCGAATCATTAATGGATAAAGATGATAATCAAAATGATTCCTTTCGAATGATTCATAACAGAGCGAGCAAAATGGGAAAAATGATAAATAATATTTTGAATTTAACCAACAAAAGCCGTAAGACAAACATCAACAAACAGCCATTTATCATAAAACCGGCCCTGGAAGAAGCCATCACGCCATTCAGACAGCAATGTTTGCATCAAAAAAGAACCCTGAAAGAGTTCATAGAATTAAACAAAGAATGTCTTTCCATAAATCGAAACACATTTATAATGATAATTTCCAATCTTCTATCAAATGCATGCAAATTTACAGAACCTGAAGGAACCATTCTTATCAATTGTTTATGCAATAAAAAAAATTTAATCCTTTACGTTGAAGATGACGGCATTGGTATTACCAAAGACGAAGAAACGCGCATTTATGATTGGTTTGAAAGAACAAAAGCAAGTTCTAAAACCGATGGGTGGGGGATCGGGTTAGCGTTTGTTAAAGATGAAATTGAGGCGGCACAAGGCGCAATAAAATTAATTCACGACGGCACTTCGGGCGCCAAATTTATGGCAACCTTCCCCTTGCAGTCAATGGAGGAAAACCAGATACTGATTCCTGATGAAGAGATCTCAGAAGATAACCGAGAAGACACAAATTGCAATTTCTTAACACCCGACAAAAACTACACCATTCTGATCATTGAAGATGACATTGACCTGTGCACTCATTTAACAACCCTTTTCCCAACCCATTGGAAAAAATTGACCGCCACCGATGGGCAAAGCGGTATATCAATCGCACTGAAGACGCAACCTGATATCATTATCACGGACCTCATGCTGCCTGGTAAATCCGGTTTTGAGGTGACCAAGCAATTGAAGGCGACCCCCCAAACATTCCATATTCCGATTATTATTTTAACTGCCCTGGAAAGTGAAGAAAACCGTTTGACGGGTTTAGGATTATCTGCAGATTCATTTATAGGAAAACCTTTCAGCAACAAGGAACTTTTGCTCCGGGTGACCGGCTTATTATCAAACAGAGAAAAAATGTTGAATCGCGCAAAGCACATAATTCTGGAAAATCCGGAAATTTCAAAGAAAACGGACAAACTGCCGGCAAAACATTTAGAAGATGATTTTTTTGCAAAGCTGAACAAAAGACTCGGTGAAGATAAGGCTGTCGCATTAATGACTTTAGACGAAGCCGCCGGCAAAATGGCTATGTCAAAACGGTCTTTGCAAAGAAAAATGGAACGTGCCGGAATCAGTTGGCGAGAGTATAAACGTTTCCGAAGAATAAGATATTCCATGGATCTTCTTGTGGATAAAAGCAGGCAAATAGGGAATGTTGCCGAATTAGCGGGGTACGCTTCAACGGCTCATTTTTCAAAAATATTCAAAGATGTCACCGGTCAATCACCCTCGGAATGGCGGGACAATTATTGAATTAAGGAATGAGTCCGAAATAACTTTACCTGGGAGCGCGGGCGTCTCGCCTGCATCTTTACTGCGGGCGGGACGCCTGCGCTCCCGGATAGAGCAAAATGGGCAAGTTATTTAGGACCCATTCCTAAACGGCGCGAAATTGAAAGTAATGTGCGATTCAAAATTGACCAGCTCTTTTCAGAAGAAGGACTCTTTATTTCCTTTCCCCAAAGAAATATCCATCAGGACACGTTGAAACCGCTACAAATCGACATCGAGTACGGCAAAAGCACTAAAGAATCATAGATCATCAACACGGTATCTTGATTACAAGCATCGGGTATGATATTAGACTCCAGCCATGAAAATTGTACCCCAGCGCTGCAGACGTCGTAATGTTGGGGAGTAGTATCAATAATATACGATAGCATCTTGCACAGTATCCGCCAGGGACAATACAACACTATGACCTCGCAAATTGATTTAGTTAGGGCCATCCATGATATCAACCGTCCGCAACTGCTTATAAAAAGTTTTGACGGAATACATATCAGCCGTCCATCACAAAGCAATATGGCGTCGCTGTCAGAACAGACTTATGTGCCGGCCATACGTCCGGAAAACCTTGGGGATTCAGGATTCAAGCGGCGCCATGGTTTAGAATATGCCTATGTGGCCGGTGCCATGGCCAACGGCATTGCGTCCACCGCACTTGTGAAGACCATGGGCGAAAATGGGATGCTCTGTTTTTTTGGTGCCGGCGGATTGAGCCTTGCACAAATTAAAGCAGCCATTCTTGAGCTTAAGACCGACCTTGGGGACAAACCCTTTGGATTCAATCTGATCCACAGCCTGGCAGACCCGCACCATGAAATGGCAACGGTACAACTCTATCTTGAAGATGGGGTAACCCTGATATCTGCAGCAGCCTTCCTGCGCATCACCCTGCCCTTAGTATATTATCGTGTCAAAGGCATCCATAAAAACAACCAGGGCGCCATTGTCACCCCAAACCATATTATTGCAAAAGTGTCCCGCATTGAAGTGGCCCGGCAGTTTTTTGCACCACCACCGAAAAAACTGCTCGACCAATTGGTTGACCGGCAGATGATCACGTCGGAAGAAGCAATGCTTGCCGCTCAAATCCCCATGGCCCAGGATATTACCGCAGAGGCCGATTCCGGTGGGCATACCGATAACCGCCCTGCCCTGACACTTTTACCAACGTTCATTGCCCTGAAAAACGAAGCCATGGCAACATATAGTTTTGAAAACCCGCTATGTGTTGGGCTTGGCGGCGGCATTGCCACGCCGGAATCCGCTGCGGCAGCTTTCAGCATGGGGGCCGCATATATTCTTACCGGCTCCATTAACCAGGCATGTGTGGAAGCAGGCATTTGCGAGGATGTGAAAAAATTGCTCAGCCAGACCGAACAGGCCGACGTTGCCATGGCGCCTTCCGCAGACATGTTTGAAATCGGCGCGCGGGTACAGGTGATTAAACGTGGTACGTTGTTTCCTGTGCGGGCGGAAAAACTGTATCAGTTTTACAAAGGGTATGCCTGTTTTGAAGACCTTCCCCTATCGGCTCAAAAGGAAATTGAGGACAAATTTTTATTAACTTCGTTTGATGCAGCATGGCAGTCCACCCGGGATTTTTTCCTGTCACGGGAAATGCAGCAGGAGGTAGATCGCGCAGAACAGGACCCGACCCACAAAATGGCCCTGGTCTTCAGATCCTATCTTGGGCAGTCTTCCAGATGGGCAATCCAGGGGAATTCCCAGCGTAAAATGGACTACCAGGTCTGGTGTGGCCCTGCCATGGGCGCATTCAACCAATGGGCCAAAGGCAGCTTTCTTGAACCCCATACAAATCGGTTTGCAGCAGAGATCGCCATGAATTTGCTCACCGGTGCCTGTGTTGTCACCCGGGCTGCATTTGCAAGGGCCCAGGGGCTTGAACTGCCTCCCGGTGCAGGCCTTTTTTCTCCCATGCCGCTTGATGAAATACTAGAGCTGATTTCGTCATAACCGAGCGCCCGACCGAAAACCGTAAATTATGCCGATTACAAGATGGGCACAACTTTCCAGGTTTTCGGTCAGACGCCAACCTATGTAAAACTTTTGTCAATATCCTTGCCGGCGGGTGATCCAAGCCCCTTTGCCATATATATAGGTGCTGTAAAATTATATTAAACCAGCAACCATAATTGTTTTTCATATATGACACCCAAAGCCGCAACCCAAAAACAGACGCCTTGTACCCCGAAAACGCCCATTGCCATCATCGGCATGGGCTGCATTTTTCCTGAATCCAGAAACCTTAAAGAGTTCTGGAAATTGGTACTCAACGGCATTGATGCCATCACACAAGTGCCCGAAGACTCACACTGGCGTCTGAAAGATTATTTCAATGAAGACCCGGACTGCCCGGACCATGTCTATTGCAACAGAGGTGGTTTTTTACCGGACATTGCCTTTGACCCCTTAGCCTATGGTATGCCCCCAAAAAACATTGACGCCACAGACACCTCCCAGCTTCTCGGCCTGGAAGTGGTTCGTATGGCACTCGCCGATGCAGGCTATCCTGTGGGCCATACCCATCTCAAAGAAAAACGGGTCAATGTAATCCTCGGTGTAACCGGCACCCAGGAGCTAGTTATCCCCCTGGGCGCAAGGCTGGGCCATCCGTTCTGGAAAAACGCTTTGGATGCAGCCGGTATCTCCCCTGATAAAAAGGAACGCGTGTTAAAACAGATCAGCGATTCCTATGTCAACTGGCAGGAAAATTCATTTCCAGGCCTTTTGGGTAATGTGGTGGCCGGAAGAATCGCCAACCGCCTGGACCTGTCCGGCACCAACACGGTGTGTGATGCGGCATGTGCAAGCTCCCTGTCCGCCATTCATACCGCCATGATGGAGCTTGAAACAGGACAGTGCGACATGTCCATCACCGGCGGGGTGGATACCCTCAATGACATTTTCATGCACATGTGTTTTGCCAAAACAGGTGTATTGTCCCATAGCAGTGACGCCCGGCCCTTTTCAGAAAACGCCGACGGTACAGTGCTTGGCGAAGGCGTCGGTCTGGTGGTGCTCAAGCGCCTGGAAGATGCCCAACGTGATCAGGACCGAATTTATGCAGTCATCAAAGGCATGGGGACCTCCAGTGACGGACGCACCTCGGCCGTATATGCCCCGGAGGCCAAAGGACAGATCAAGGCCCTGGAAAACGCCTATACCAATGCAGGCGTTCTGCCCGAATCAGTTGGGCTGATTGAAGCCCACGGCACAGGAACCCGGGTGGGAGACAAGGTTGAATTCACGGCACTGAAACATTTTTTTAAAGACAAGGCCACCGAATCCACAGCCATAGGCTCCGTTAAATCCATGATCGGGCACGCCAAAGCGGCAGCAGGTTCTGCGGGCATTATCAAGGCAGCCCTGGCGTTGCACCACAAGGTCATCCCCCCCACACTCAAGGCCCAAACGCCTGACCCTGATTTGGATATACACAACTCCCCTTTCTATCTCAACCAGGTCTCAAGACCGTGGATCGGCAACGGCACCATGAATTCCTTGCGGTGTTCCGGTGTTTCCGCCTTTGGGTTCGGCGGGTCAAATTTTCATGCTGTGCTTGAAGAATACGCGCCGGAAAAAGCAAATATCTCCTGGGACGGTACGGTGCAGATCCTGGCGCTTTCAGGGAAGACTAAAGAAGATATTATTGAAAGACTTGACTGCATACGTGAAAACATAAAATCCTATGACATCAGGGATAAATCCGCCGTTTCCCAGGCCATTGCCTGGCAGGCCGCCCAATCCAGAAAAGCATTTTCATCAGAACATGAAATGCGGTTATTGATTTTGCTGTCTGACCAGGATGATGTTTTTGAACGGATGGACCAGGCAAAACGAATGGTTAATGGAGATGAACCTGCCAAACCGCCGATATTCTTCGGTAAAGGTGCAGCATCAGGCAAACTTGGGTTTGTCTTCCCTGGCCAGGGAAGTCAGTACACCGGGATGGGCGGTCAGGTTATGTCTGTTTTTCCCGAAAGCCTTGACGTGCTTGATATGGCCCAAACCTGTTTCAGCGACACGGATGCAGAAGATGATGGACTGCTGTCCACCTATATGTATCCGCCGCCGGAATATGCCATGGATAAAGAATCGGCCGAGGCAGCCCTGCGCCAGACCCGTATCGCCCAACCAGCCATTGGTGCGGTCTCTTTATCCATGCTGAACATTCTTTCCCGGTTCAATGTGGCCCCCCAGATGACCTGCGGCCACAGTTACGGAGAGCTGTGCGCCCTATATGCAGCTGGCTGGATTGATGCCCGGACCTGTCTTGAACTTTCGGCTGCCCGGGGCAACTTCATGGCCAAGGCCGGCCAACGTGCAGGTGATCCCGGTAGCATGCTCGCGATCCAGGCCCCCATTGAAAAAATAGAAGCCCTCCTTGAAGAAGAGGAACTGGACCTTGTCCTGGCCAATAAAAACAGCCCCGTACAAGGCGTGTTATCCGGGGAGACCCAACATATTCTAAAAGCTGAAAAACTCTGTAAAAAACGCAAAATGAGGGCCATCAAACTGCCGGTGGCTGCAGCGTTTCACAGCCGCCTGGTATCAGATGCAGCAACCCCGTTCAATGCCTTGACCAAGAAAGCCGCCATCACGCCGACGCAAATTAAGGTATTATCCAATACCACCGGATCGCCCTACCCTGAAAATTCAGAAAAGACCCAGGATCTGTTAGGGCAACAGTTGATGTATCCGGTGGATTTTATTGGCAACATCAAACAGATGCACGAACAAGGCGTTAACACCTTTGTTGAAATTGGCCCCAAGTCTGTTCTGTGTGGTCTGATTAAATCCATTTTAAAAGATCAGGATGTACAGACCATTGCCCTGGATAAATCAGCCGGGAAGAATTCGGGTATCCAGGACTTAGGGATGGGATTGTGCGCCCTTGCAGCCTCAGGTCATCCTGTGGATCTTTCTGCCTGGGAAGAAGATGTGGCACCGCCTGAGTCTAAAAAACTTATCATCATGATCAACGGGGCCAATTCAAAACCCCCGGTACCTGAAACAGCCCAGCCTGAAATGGTTCAGACTAAACAGACACCCAGTAACAGCCCTGGCCGGCCGGCGCAACCCCAGCCAACACAATCCCAGCCTTTAAGGGCCCAGGCACCCCAAAACCCAAAAAACGAAAACATTGTACCGGATTCATCTGTGTATACAACGGGTTCAACCCAACAGACATCCACCACACAAGGAAATACCATGACATCTTTTCCGCACCCTGAATTTAACGAATTCCACGCCCAGCCAACGTCAAATTCAACCCAACATGTGACTGCAAATCAGGTTCCGGCAAACCCGGATATCCTTGTCCAGGGACTCAATGCCATGCAGCAGCTCCAGGCCCAGACCGCCCGGGCCCATGAGAAATTCCTGGAAACCCAGACCCAAGCCAGCCAGGCCTTGGCCGCGCTGATGTCACAAACCCGTGGACAGGTGTCTGCCCCGGCCGCCCCCGTGTCCCCCCCCCCGGCCCCTGCTCCGGCACAGCCCGTGCGTGAACATCAACCCCAGATGTCAGCGCCGGTCCCAACGCCACCAGTTCAGCAGACCGTCTCAAAGCCTGAACCCGCCCAGACCCGGCAGGCACAGCCCGAGTCCCGGTCTTCAGCTGCACCGACGGCAGCAGCACCTGGCTCGGATGTTAAAAATGTGCTGTTTGAAATTGTCAGCCGTTTAACAGGATTCCCGGTGGAAATGTTAGAACCTGAAATGGATATTGAATCAGACCTTGGCGTGGATTCCATTAAAAAAGTTGAAATCATTTCAGAACTTGAAAAAGCATTTCCCGACAGTAACGATCTATCAGCCCAGCGCCTGGGCTCAGTCAAAACCCTTGGAGATATCTGTACGGCGGTTGAAACAGACCAGACCCCGGCGCTTAAGCAAACAGACAGCCCCATTGCCAATGCGCAAAATGAACCGACAAACAACGAGCCGGCCCAATCCCAAGATACCCTCGGCATTCTGGTCAACATCATCAGTGAATTAACAGGTTTCCCCCAGGAGATGCTCGAACCCGGAATGAACCTTGAATCGGATCTTGGCATTGACTCCATAAAACGGGTTGAAATCTTGTCACGACTTGAACAGGAACAACCGGATTCCAAGGCATTATCGCCGGATGACATGGGCAGTTTGAAGACCATAGCCGACATCATAAATTACCTAACGCCTGAACAAACAACGGTTTCCAAAGAAGCCCCTAAAAAAAAACTTCGCATGACCCCATAAGTGACCCAAACCTGGCCGAACAGGCCAAAGAAACAAAATTAAAAGTACTTGCCAGGCAGGAAATCGAGCTCACAGCCTTTCCTGCCCATCAAGTCCGTTTCTATAACGGAGCAAAAATTCACATTCCTGCAGGCAAAACCATTTACCTGACAAGGGATAGTGCAGGCATTGCTGCGGCATTTGAAAAAGAGTTTAAAAAACTTGAACTTAATGCCAAGATCATCAATGTCGCCCCCGACACAATTCCAGATCTGCCCGATGCCGCAGGCATTGTGCTCATCCCAGACGCCTTTGACACCCCCGGAGACGATTCCGTCGCAAGCCGGTTTCTTTTAACGGCATTCAGCATAGCATCTAAAAACGGGCCCTATCTTGCCGCAAGCGCCAAAACAGGCGGCGGCTTCATGGCCTGTGTCAGCTTTCTTGGCGGCGGATTCGGGTTTAAAAATTTAGATCCGAAAATCAGCCCGGTTTATGGGGGCATGGCAGGCCTTGCCAAAACAGCCGCCCTGGAATGGAAGCAGGTGTTGTGCCGGGCTCTTGACCTGCCCTTTGACCCCAAAGCCGTGAAAAAGAACGCCGAAGCTGCGGTGGCCATGATGATGACCCGGGGTGCTGTAGAAATGGGGCTTGATGGTGAATACTGCTACATTCCAGAACTTGTAT
>Ga0193965_1000245_pt1 | contig 18637 bp, 17 predicted proteins | sample FB_8_MG_FD_140330 | JGI IMG/M metagenome (GOLD analysis project Ga0193965, IMG submission 140330) | Microbial mat bacterial communities from the Broadkill River, Lewes, Delaware, United States - FB_8_MG | ecosystem: Environmental > Aquatic > Freshwater > River > Microbial mats | place: USA... | reverse complement strand
ATGATGAAGAGCAAGAGGTTGCTGTTCCTTCAACTGATGATGGTGATTTCGCTGCACTTGCATTCAAAATTATGACTGACCCATTTGTTGGTGTTTTAACTTTCGTACGTGTTTACCGTGGTTCACTAGAAGCTGGTTCATTCGTTCACAACTCTACTAAAGATAAGAAAGAGAGAGTTGGTCGTATTGTTAAGATGCACGCTATCAAGCGTGAAGAAGTTAAAACAATTTACGCTGGTGAAATCGGTGCAGTTGTTGGTCTTAAATCAACTACTACTGGTGATACTTTATGTACAGGTGAAGAGAAAGTTGTTCTTGAGAGAATGGATTTCCCAGAACCAGTTATCTCTGTTGCAGTTGAGCCAAAAACTAAAGCTGACCAAGAAAAAATGGGTATTGCGCTAGGTAAACTTGCAGCTGAAGATCCATCTTTTAGAGTTAATACTGATGAGGAAACTGGTCAAACTATTATCTCTGGTATGGGTGAGTTACACCTTGAGATTCTTGTTGATAGAATGAAAAGAGAATTCTCTGTTGAAGCTGAAGTTGGTGCTCCACAAGTTTCTTATAGAGAGTCTATCAAAGAAGAAGTACAACAAGAGTACAAATACGCTAAACAATCTGGTGGTCGTGGTCAGTTTGGTCATGTTTACCTTACTGTTAAGCCAGGTGAGCCTGATACTGGTTTTGTTTTCCATAATGAAATCAAAGGTGGAACTGTTCCAAAAGAATACATTCCAGCTGTTTCTAAAGGTTGTGAAGAAGCTATGCAAGCGGGTGTTCTTGCAGGTTATCCAATGGAAGATGTTGATGTTACATTATATGATGGTTCTTACCATGATGTTGATTCAAATGAGATGGCATTTAAACTTGCTGCTTCAATGGGTTTCAAAGAAGCTTGTCGTAAAGCGAAACCTTCAATCTTAGAGCCAATGATGAAAGTTGAAGTTGAAGTTCCTGAAGAAAATATGGGTGATGTTATCGGTGACCTTAACAGACGTCGTGGACAAGTTAACTCAATGGGTGACCGTTCAGGTAACAAAATTGTTGACGCTCATGTACCATTATCTGAAATGTTTGGTTATTCAACTGACCTTCGTTCAGCTACTCAGGGTCGTGCAACATACTCTATGGAATTTGATCACTATGCTGAAGTTCCTAAAAATGTTTCTGAAGAGATTCAGAAAAAGAGAAACGGTTAGTATTAACCGTTTTTTTATGATACTTCCTTTTGGAAGTATCGTTTTAAATATAATTTCTTTCTCTCCTAATCTTTCTTTTTATCAAAAAATTTCATAATAAAACCAAAAATACTTCTAAAAAAATAGAGGACTAAATAGATAAAAAATGTATATAATAATGGATGAACATAATTTCCTATCTCTTGCATATTTTTAAGACGAACAGTTGGCTCACTCAGTAAATCTGGATGCATTAAAAAAATTAGCCCAGTAAGCAACGCGGTGTATATAAAGAGTTCTTTTTTAAGTATATTAATCATAAGAGGATAATATCATTAAAAACTGATATAATTATTTAAAGACTAAAATATATTGGATTAATTATGAAATTGATACTTTTCTTATCTCTTCTTGCAACATTTTTATTTGGACAAAACCCAAAAGCATACTCTGTTTTAGGGGATACTATTTTTAACAATGCAGGTAAAATTGCAAAATTAGAAAATATTATTTATTACAAACCTTATAAAGAAAAGATTCAAACATATCAAAAAAATATTTTAAAAACAAAAGCTATGGGATTACGGTTAGATGCTACAAATAACTCTTATACTCAAAAAAAATATCTTAAAAAACTAAGAGAACTTATAGTTATTAATGATTTTTTTCTAAAGTTAATTGATGATGATTTTCTTCTTTCAATAGAGAATAAAAATAATAAGTTATTCTCAAACTTAATAAATAAAGAGATAATTGATATAGATAAACATCATAAAATAATAATGAAATATTACAAAGATAATATGCAGGATATATTAATAGATGGTTTGTTAAAAGAGATTGTAGATAATCATAAAAAACTAACTCTTATTGAAAATCAAAAAAAAGTGAAACAGCAAATCAAGAGAGAAACAGCAAAAGAAAAAATACAAAGAATTAAAGAAAAAGATAGATTAGAACAGTTGAATATGGAAAGGTCTTTAGAAAACGAAAGGGTGAAAACAAAAGAGTATCTTCTAAAACTCAAAGAGATGCAAGAGAATAAAAGGTATTAATTCCAAATAAACTCTTCATCATTTTTTGGCCTACCTTGGAGTGTGAGATAGGGCTTATAATCTGCTTTATATGATAATGAGGGGCAATCTTCAACATAATAGCCTAAATATATCCATTTTTTATTATTGCTTTTAGCTATATTAATTTGATTATACAAAGATAATCTACCAAGGGAGTATTGGCTATAGTGTGGGTCATAATAAAAATATATAGAGGAGATTCCATCTTCGAGAATATCTATTAAATCAACAGCTATAAGATTATCATCATCAAAATAAAGAATCTCATAACCAAACTCATTATGTCCATCCACAAAAGAGCTGTAATAGTTATTTGCAGTAGTTTTATGATACTCCCACCCCTTTTTATTTTTCATAAATCTATGGTATTTATCAAAAACTTTTAGATGCTCTTGTGTGAGTGTAGGTTTACGAATAAAGGTTTCAAATTTGTCCCCTTTTTTTAAAACTCTTTTCATTGATTTAGAAAATTCAAAATTATCAACATCTATTTTTATACTTTGACACTCATTGCAATCAGAACAAACAGGTCTAAAAAACATTTTGCCAAATCTTCTATAGCCTCTCTCGATTAATGCTTGGCAGTGAGAATCTGTACAGTTATCTATCATATTGTAGTAAGTGTTTTGCTCTTTATCCTCTAGATAAGAGCATTTATCATTTAGGGAAAATTCTTTAAGTATATTCATAAGTGAATTTTGACATAATTTAGAATATATAGCAAATGGAGACAATATGGATTTTTTATTAAAAAATAAAACTATTATATTAAGAATCTTAGGTTCATTGATGCTAGTAGTTGGTTTTGCTGTACATTTTTGGGTTACCCCTAAAAAGGGATTAACTCAAAATGAGATTGCTGCTGCAAACATAGCACGGATGGAGGCTGCTGTTACAAATAGGGGAGGGCAAACATCTAAATCTCAAAAAAAAGATGATGCTAAATTTTTAGAAACTTTAAAAAATACGCAAATAAAGCAGATGCAATATTTGACGATAATCTCTATGATATTTGGAGTTGGGTTTTTAGGGTATAGTTTTATCCCTAAACGCGATTCATAGAGATTAAAACACCCTCTATCATCTTATCAATATCACCATCTAAAATACCAGATACATTTGAATATGCTTCGTTACTACGAGTATCTTTTACTTGTTGGTAGGGTTGCATAACATAAGAGCGAATCTGATGTCCCCAACCTATCTCACTTTTTGCAATACCATCTTGTTCTGCTTTTTGAGCTTCTAGTTCAAGTTCATAAAGTCTTGATTTTAACATTTTCATTGCAGTAGCTTTATTTTTATGTTGGCTTCTGTCGTTTTGACACTGAACAACTACTCCTGTTTCTATATGAGTTAAACGGATTGCTGATTCAGTTTTGTTGACATGTTGCCCACCAGCTCCACTTGCTCTGTATGTATCGACACGAATATCTTTATCTTCTATGACGATATTAATATCATCATCCACCTCAGGTGAAACCATAACTGATGAGAAAGAGGTATGTCTTTTTGCGTTAGAATCAAAAGGTGAAATACGCACAAGTCTATGAATACCATTTTCAACTTTGAGGTATCCATAGGCATTTTCACCTTTTATAATGATTGAAACATCTTTAATCCCAGCTTCTTCACCAGTTTGATAATCAAGAACTTCAACACTAAATCCTCGTCTCTCTGCCCATCTTTTATACATACGAAGCAACATCTCAGCCCAATCTTGAGATTCTGTTCCACCTGCACCCGGATGGATAGAGAGAATAGCATTATTAGAATCAGATTCACCACTAAGAAGTACTTCTATCTCCATGCTTCTTATTTGCTCCTCTAGTGAGGGAGCATCATCATAAAGAGCCTGTATAGATTCTTCATCATTCTCCTCTTTTGCCATCTCATAAAGCTCAACAGCATCAGTCACAGAATCGTTAGCTAAATTGTATTTATCTAATTTTCTTTGAAGTTGTGTTTTCTCTTTTTGAACTTTTGCAGCATTTGTTGCATCATTCCAAAAATCTTGTTCATTTTCTAGTTTTTCTATCTCAAGAAGTCTTGATTTAATTTTTGTTGGTTCTACAACATCAGTTATGTTACCTATTTTAATGGTAATGTTTTTTAGTAGTTCTGTGTATTCGTAGTTATCCATTTTTTATTCCATTATTGTATAATTGCGATTATATTATAATGGGACTTAAAATGAAGATTATCTCAAATCCACTAGAATTAAAAGAGTATCTAAAGCATAGTAAAAAAACTATTGGATTTCAAGGAAACCCAAGTATCGGTTTTGTGCCAACTATGGGAGCATTACATGAGGGGCACGCTACACTTATAAAAGAGGCACGAGAAAATAATGATTTGCTTGTAGTATCAATATTTGTAAACCCTACACAGTTTTTAAAAGGTGAAGATTTAGATAAATATCCTAAAAAAGATGAAGCTGATAAAAAGATTTGCGAATTAGCTGGGGTTGATGTTTTATTTTTTCCAAATGCTAATGATATTTATGGTGAAGATGAAGTAAGTTTACTTGCTCCAAATGTTAGAGGTTTCACCTTAGAGGGTTTTTCTCGTCCAGGTCATTTTAATGGAGTTTTAACAGTTGTGATGAAACTCTTAAACATAGTAAATCCAACAAACGCATATTTTGGCAAAAAAGACGCTCAACAGCTCAATCTTATTACCCTTATGGTAAAACAACTATTTATGAGTATAAATATAGTGCCAGTTGATACAGTGCGAGAGAGTGATGGTTTGGCTATGAGTAGTAGAAATGTTTATCTTTCAAAAGAACAAAGAGTAGAAGCATTAAAAATTTCTCAGTCCCTTTATACAGCAAGTAGGATGATAAAACAAAATATTTTAGATTGCAATGAAATAATTAAAAATATGAGGGAGATTCTCAGTGGTTTAGAGATTTTTTATGTAGAGATTCTCAACCGTGATTTTGAATTGATTGAGAATGTTAAGATAGGAAATAGTGTAATACTCGTAGAGGTAAAAGTAGGGGAGACTCGTTTACTTGATAATATTTGGGTTTAACTCTGGTACAAGATAACCCTCTTCAACCATAATATCAACAGCTTTTTTAAATACTGGCACAGCAGTTTGGGCTGCAAATTGACTTTTTTTAGGTTGAACAACTACCACTCCCATAGTGTAGTTGATATTTTTATCTTCAGAGAATCCTATAAAGGCAGTATTGTATTTATTTACATACTTCCCTTTTTCAACTATATGGGCTGTTCCTGTTTTTCCACCTATTGTTAAGCCATCTGTTTTTGTTTTTTTCCCTGTACCTTTATTTACTGTTTTTACAAGTATTTTTTTCATTCTAAGAGCAGTAGAACTTTTAATCACTTGAATATCTTCTTCGTTTGGTATAGTAATCACTCTTTTATGCTCATCTATAAAGCTATCTACCAATACTGGTGATTTCATCCTTCCGTTGTTAGAAAATGAGCTATAAGCACGAATAAGCTGTAAAAGATTTGCTTTCATCCCATAACCGTATGAACAGGTTGCTTTATATATTTCATTATTTAATCTTCTGATATGAGGAATTGAGCCTTTTTTCTCATAGATTAAATCTTTTGTTGATAGTTTTGAGAATCCAAAACTTTTTAAACCCTCATGAAATTCAACTCCTGATAACTTTTGAGCAAGCTGAGCTATACCTACATTTGATGAGTGAACAATTGTATCTTCGGCACTGAGCCAATCAAATCTATGCTCATCGGTAATTATTTTACGACCAATTTTAAACCGTCCATTATGTCCATTGACCAAATCATAAGGGTTTACCAAACCTTTATCTAAGAGCAGGGCAAATGTTATCGGTTTAATAACACTTCCTGGTTCAAAGCTATACTCAATCATCCCACTATTTAAAGATGGATAATCACTTCTTTTTATATTTTTTGGAAGAAAACGGTTTGAGCTAGCAAGGGCGAGTATTTTTCCATTATTTGTATCCATAATAGCAATCATAATTTGTTTTGCTCGTAAATCAATTTTCATTGCATCAAGCATTTTTTCAATTTTAATTTGTAAAGAAACAGGGATAGTAATTTTTACATCAAGCCCATTGATTTTAGATTTTGTAAAACTATTTTTATTTAAAATAGTATAACTGTTCACATCTCTAGGACCTTTGCTTGAAGCATTTTGCTTTGCATGGAGTTCATTTTCAAATCTTTTTTCTAAACCTTTTACACCTCTTATATGTGTGTATCCATCATCTTCTACTTTATGTGGATAGCCAATAATTGGTGTGAGTAGATTACCATAAGGGTACTCTCTGGTTTCACCACTCTCTAAAACACTTAATCCATGAACTGATTGTAGCCCAGTCTTGGAGTTTTTTCTTGATATAAAAACTTTGTATCGTCTAAGCTCATAGGCTAATTTTTTAAGGTATTGTGCTTGTATTTGGGTGATATTATAGCTTAGAACTATTCTCCCTGATTTTTGGAGTTTTTTTCTAATCTTTTGTATATCTATACCTGAGTAGATACTAAAGAGTTGTATAAAAAGTTCTTTTTTTTGAGGGTCTATATAGTGTGTATTGACAACGGCTTTATAAAGTTTTTTACTGCTAGCTAAATGAAATCCATCAGCACTTATAATACTTCCTCTTTTTGCTTTAGAGCTATCAACATTGTAAAGTGAGGGGAGTTTTTTTGATTGTACTGCCGTGTAGAGCATAACTGCTAAAAAAATTATAAATCCAAATACAATTAAGGAGAAGAGTAGAAATATTTTTTTGCTTTTATTTTGATTTATCATTATGTGATTCTATCTAAAGCAAAATTATAGTTGTGTTCTACTTAACTCTTTGTAGGCACTCAGTGCTTTATTTCGTATCTCTAACATAAGTTTCATGCTAGTTTCTGCTTTTCCTATTGCAAGTGCTGCTTGATGTAAGTCTTTTACTTGACCCGTTGCCATATCACCAATTGCTACTTCACTTTTTTCTTGAAGTTCGTTTACTTCTGTTAATGCAGAGTTTAAATGTTTTGCAAAATCCTCACCACCAGTGCTAGGAATCTTACTTTTTTGTTTTAGTAAATCAGCTGTTGAAGTACCTGATATACCATTTATATTTCCAAATTCACTCATAATCTATTACCTTTGCCTTAGCCATTATTGCAATAATGAAATTGCAGAGTTAGCCATATTTTTCGAACTCTCAAATGCAGCTACATTTGCTTGATAAGAACGAGTTGCTTCTACTAAATCGGCCATTTCTATCACAGGATTAATATTTGGGTATGCAACATACCCTTTTGCATCTGCATCTGGATGAGATGGGTCAAATTTTAACTTTGGTTCTCTATCATCTCTTGATATTTTATCTACTACAACACTCATAACAGCAGGATTGACTTTTTTGCCAAACTCACCCTCATTTAATGGGTCTTCATATTTAGCACTATTTGTCATACCATTTATAGCTTTATTAAACTGCTCATTAAAATCGATTGCTTTAAAAATAACCTCTTTTCTTCTATAAGGTCCACCCTCATCTGTTCTTGTTGTTTGTGCATTAGCAATATTGCTAGATATCGTATTTACACGAACTCTTTGTGCAGATAAACCATAACCACTAATATCAAAACTATTTAAAAAATTACTCATGGCTTATCCTTTATTGAGTTTTCTGTGAAGCTTCTATCACACTTTTAAAAATCATACTATCTTTTTTATTCGCTTGAATAAGAGCATTAAACATAATCGAGTTTTTACTCATCTCTGTTGTTTCAACATCTATATCGACACTATTGCCATCATTTTTAGCCATATGTCCATCTCTAAAGAAAGTTGTAGCTTTATAACTTGCTTTCTCTTCCTGCAAAGGGAGATGATTTGAATCTGTTTGAGCTAAAGATAATTTATTTGAACTTTGATTTAAAAGAGCAGCTTTTTTTGCAGCTAATGCATCTTCAAAGCTTACATCTCTCGGTCTATAAAAAGGGGTATCAGCATTCGCAATATTTGATGAAATCATATCTTGTCTCATCGCTCGATAATCAAGTGCGTCCTTGATTAAACTGTGTGTACGAGAAATTTCAATACTCATAATAACCCCTTTTTTTAAAGTTATATAGAAACTTATAAGCAAATTTAGTTCCAAATATGGAATAATTTTCTATAATTTACTTATTATATTATAGGGCACCTCTAAAAATCCTTAAAATTTAAGAGCCAAAATGAGTATTTTATTTATTATCTATAGGTAAAGATATATAAAAACAACTACCTTGCTTATTGCTTGTCCAATCTATTTTACCGTTTAGATGTTTTTGGACTATTACAGTTGACATATATAGTCCTAGTCCTGTTCCATTTTTAGATTTTGTTGACACATAAGGTTGAGATATAGTATCCCTAATTGATTCATCGATTCCCCCTCCATTATCACATACCCCAATAGTGAATTTATCATTGTGTTTTTCAACTGAAACTTTAATAAAACCATTTAATAAAGTTTTCTCTTTTATTGCATCTTTGGCATTATTTATTAAGTTAAGCATTATCTGTATTAATTGATTTGAATAAATAACTATTTCAAAATCTTTAAAATCTTCGAATATTAAAGATATATTATTATTTTCAAGAGATTTTTGAATGAGTGTTTTTAATTTGGTAAAAATTGTAGATAACATCATTTTTTCTTTTATTTTATCTGGTTTAAAAAAATTTCTAAAATCATCTATTGTATGAGAGAGATATTGGGTTTGCTCATTAATAGTATTAATTAACTGAGTAATATCGTCCTCACTTATCTCCTCTTCTAGTTCTTGTTGTGCTCTTAAAATATTTGTTGTCATTGAAATAACACTTAAGGGTTGTCTCCATTGATGAGAAACCATAGCGAGCATATCACCCATCGCTGCTTGACGAGATTGAGCAATCATGATGTTATCTTTATCTTTGATGGTAGTAATATCGATTGCTGAGGATATAAAAGCTTCTTTTTTATCAATATTTCCATGTAGGGCAGCTGATTTTAGAAGCCAAGTATGTTTTTCATTAGATTTAGTAGTAATAATGTGCTCTATAGATGAGTTATTATTCACATTTTCATAATCACTTTTGAATTTATTTTTAGAATCATTATCTAATCCCTTATAAAGCATTTCTATTAAGATATCCATTGATGAAAGCTCTTTGAGGGTGTAACCACTATTGGATTCAAATGCTCTATTGACTAAAAGAATCTCCCCATCTTTATTATGAATCATAAGTGGGATTGGTGTAAATTGAATAATTCGATTGAGCTCATTTTTTTCTATTTCTAATTGATACATGAGCATTTTTATTTCAGAAATATCTCTAATGATTTTTAAAAGATATATTGGGTTATTAAATTCATCTTTGAGAATAACCACATTAAGATTAACCCAGACTATTTTTCCATTTTTATGTATATATCGTTTTTCACAATTATAACTATTGCGTTTATTTTCAAGAAGTTCTTTAATCATAGATTCGTCATAGCTCATATCATCTTTGTGTGTTATGTTTTGAATGGATGTTTTTCTAAACTCTTTTTTTGAATATCCTAAAAGTTTTGATAAGTATGTATTAGTATCTATCCATTTGCCATCAATAGAAACATGAGCGATACCAATATCTGCTTCTTCAAATGTGAGTTTATAAAGATGCTCTTGTTCTAATATTTTTTTAGAAAGTTTTTTCTCTTGGGTTATATCGTTTCCAGAACTTAATATACCAATTATATTTTCATTCGCATCTTTTATAAAGCCATTGGTCCATGCGATAAGATGCTCTTGTTTTTGTGTATCGATAATAATGTTTTTATAGTTTGAAATTGATGGAGTTTTTTTCTCTTTTATACGAGTAAAAAAACTTTTTACCTCCGCTATATTTTTTATAGGGATAAAATTATTAAACCAATTTTTACCTATCAATTCACTTTTTGAGCTTTTTAAAAGTTTAGCACCTTGATGATTTATCATTTGGATATTACCATCTAAATCTAGTTTCATAACTATATTACCAGAGATATTAAGATATAAATCAGCGAGTTCATGTTCAGCTTCTGAAGCTCTTTTTAATCTATTTTTCTCTGTAATATCATGAAATGATAGTACCTTACCAATAAGCTTAGAATCTTTAATAATTGGATTTTGCAACACTTCAACCTCTATAGCTAAACCATTTTTTTTAAAAAAAACATCTTCATTTCGACTCGATGCACCATCACTTAAATGATGGTGTATTGGACATTTTTCAATTGGATAATGTTCTCCATTACTATATGTGTGATGCCAAAGATGATGTCCACTTTTTCCAATTAATTCATCCAATGTATAGCCTAACATATTTAAAGCAGCAGCATTAGCAAAAGTGTGGTTACCTTCTAAATCTAAACCAATAATTGCATCTTGAGAAGAGTTGAGAATTAAGGATAATTTCTCTTTTAATCTTTGTGTATCTAAAATAGAAGATTGCAACTCTTCATTTGAACTTTGCAACTCCTCATTTGAAGTCTCAAGTTCTTCATTTGAACTTTGTAGCTCCTCGTTTGTACTTTGTAGCTCTTCACTTAATGCTTGTGTATTCTCTTTATTAATTGTAAGTTCGTCTGATAAAGCGTATAGTTCATTTTTAGTATCACTCAACTGGGAACTTAAATTTTTAATGATAAAAGATTCATCAGGTAGTTGGAGTTGATGAGTACTAAATTGGAGTTCTTCAGCATCAAGTTGTTGAAAATATAATAATCTCATAGAATTAATATGAATATCATCAAAAGGGTATGATATTACTCTTACAAATATTTTTTCAGAGGAGGATAATTGAATCTCTATAAACTTAGTTGTTTGTATTGTATTTGTTTGAAAACTATTTTTTAAAAGTGATCGAACATCATATCGTAAATCTTCATGCAAGTTATCAATTATATTGAGTGTAATAAAACCATCTGCTAGTTTTAAAAATGGAAGTTCCCCTTTCTTATACACAATAGATAATTGTTTATTTACAACTATACAGTTAGGGATAAAAAAATCAAAAATAGTGCTTGAGAGTTTATCTTCAATATTGTTACTCACTTTTTGGATACCTTCTTGTGGGGTGTTATCGTTGGTATCAAGATGTTTGGAAAAATAATGGGTAGAAATTTTAGGTGGATTATTAAGTTTTTCTTTTTTATAAATTTTATGTTCTGAGTTTTGTGTTGTAAAATACTCTGGAATCAGCATAGTTGATTCTGAAGACCCTAAAAAGAATAAGCCATCCTCTTTTAATGAATGATGAAATAGTGTCAAAATCTCTTTTTGAATATTTGGTAAAATATATATTAAAACATTTCTACAAATGATTATATCTTGATTTATAAATGGAGGGTCATTAAGTATATTATGATTTGTAAAAACAATTTGTTGACGCAACTGTTGAATCACTTTATATCCATTATCTACTTTAACAAAATATTCATCAATTAAATTTTTGTCAATATTTTTAAGAGATTCTTTTGAGTAGAATCCTTTTCTTGCTTTTTCTAAAGAGATGTTATTAATATCTGTAGCAAAAATATGAATATCAAACATCTTATTTAACTTTTTAGATATTTTTGCGATTAAAATTGCTAATGAATAGACCTCTTCACCACTTGAACAACCAACTGACCATATTCTCAATTCATAATGTTGAGGTTTGTCTTTTAAATAGGAATCAAGATATATTTCTAGTGTCTCAAAAGCTTCACTATCTCGAAAAAATTCTGTTACACCTATTAATAGATCTTGTTTTAATTCATAGAGTTCTTTAGGGTTAGAATGTATATAATCAATATATTCTTCTAATGAATCTGAATGAATTAAAAGCATCCTTTTTTGAATACGGCGAATTATTGTTTCCTCTTTGTATTTATCAATATTGAGATTCTCTTTTTTATTTAATAATTTAATAATTTTTTTTAATGAGTTTTGAGAAGCGTCTAAATTTTTTTCCTTATAAATTGGATTATGTAAATACTTTGCTATATTTTTAATAGGAAGTACTAAATCAATATCTAAAAAATCAATAGCACTTTGAGGCATACTTTTATGTTCTGCTTCCTCTGGCTCTTGTACTATTGTTATCCCACCATTTTCTTGAATCTTTTTCAATCCAATTGTTCCATCATTACCTGAACCAGTTAAAACAATACCAATGGCATCTTTTTTTTTATACATTGCTAATGATTCTAAAAGTGTATCTATTGATGGTGTAGAGATCTGTTTATCGCTTTTAATTTCGCTTAGTTCTAAATGATTATTTTTAAGGATAAGGTTATATTTTGGTGGAAGTATGTAAATACGATTAGGGGAAAAATTGCACGCATTATCAATTTCTAAAACTTCTAAAGTTGTATAACGAGACAAAATTTCTGCAAGTGAGCTTTTTTTATTCTTATCTAAATGTTGGGCAATAATATATATGGAATGAGATTTTATGGGAAGGTTTGATACAAACTCTTCTAACACTTTTAATCCACCTGCACTTGCTCCAATTCCTATGTATTTAATCATCATAGTCCCCTTCGAAAATAGCTACTTACAAGTATTATAACACAGTATTTATAAGTAGCTATACACAATAAAAAAACTAAGGGCGATAGTTCCACTAATAAGAGCATAAGGGAGTTGTGTTCTTACATGTTCGATTACTTCACAATCTGATGCCATGGATGATATGATAGTTGTATCTGATATAGGTGAGCAATGATCTCCAAATACACCACCTGAAATAACTGCTCCTATACATAAAGCTACATCTGCATCAACAGCTACAGCCATAGGGACTGCAACGGGAATCATAATGCTAAATGTACCCCAAGATGTTCCTGTTGAGAAAGCCATTAATGAACTAAGTAGAAAAATAACAGCAGCTAAAAAGGTAATACTGAGATTCTCACTAGCAAGCGATGCAAGGTATAGACCGGTTTTTAAATCAACAGTCACAGAACCAATAGCAAAAGCAAGTAGAAGAATCAAAGCTATCGGAAAAAGTTTTTTAGCACCCACTAAAGTTGTAGAACTCCATACTTTTATACTCATGTTTTTTGTAAAAACATAGTAGAAAAATGTAAAAATTAAAGTTGTGAGAGTGGTGTAAAAAATAGAAGATGAACCACTTCCTTTTAATATATCACCATCTCCAGTTATATAAAGAAATACAAACACTAAACTGACCAATAAAGCAATTGGTAAAAGCATAAGATACATACTTTTTGGATTTATATTATTTTCTTTTTTTGTAATATTTGGAAGTTGTGTTTGTTTCATCATCCCCAAATCAATATTAAACCAAATAGCTATAAAAGTTACAATCAAGGCACTAATAGCATAAAAGTTGTAGAAGATAGAATCTATCAAAATATCTACTGCATTTCCACTTATCATTCCAAGTGTTATTTGTGTTGTTACAAGACCTAAAAGTAAGGCTCCCCAGCCATTAAGAACTATAAGTGAGCTGATAGGGGCTGATGTGGAATCACAAACAAAAGCTAGTTTAGCGTGGGGAATGTTGTATTTATCACACAAAGGTTTTCCAACTGCTCCTGCTATGAGTGAAGTGATTGATGATTCAATAAATATAAGAATACCGATTGTATAACTTAGAAGTAGGGCAGAACGGGGTGATTTGACAAGATTCTTTTTGTATAACACAAAATCTATAAAACCATCAATACCTCCAGACTTTTCAATTAAAGCGATGATACTTCCAACTAAAATAGCAAATGCCAAAGTTTTTAGAATCCAAGCTTGTGATAATAATGAAGTGAAAAGTGAAAAAAGTGCTGCGATAGATTCGAAAAAATTAAAATTGTTGAGAACTAAAAGACCTAAGAGTGTTCCCCCAAATAAAGAGAGGAGAACATTGCGTGTATAAAGTGCTAATGCAATAGCTAATAGCGGGGGTAATAAAGATATAGCTGAGAGTTCTATAATTAAAACTCAATAGCCAAAAGAGCTAGGCCATTTCTACCAAATTTTTCTTTATAGAGTTCACACTCTTTCTCTTTAATCTCTTTGAATCCTAATTTTTTATAAAGAAGTTTAGATTCTAATGAACCAATCTCTATAATAGTTTGTGCAATTCTATACCCTTTAAGTCTTGCAGTTAAGAGTGATTTTTGCATCAATGCTTTAAGTACACCAACATCAATAAAGCCATCAACCTCTTCCATAAAGTCAAACATAAGAGTACTAATATTTAAATCGAAATCACAGCTATAGATAACCTCTAGTGTATCAGATACATTATCATCAGCACCACTCTCTTTAAGGGCATCAATAAAAACATCTTTAGTGGCAATTCTAGGTTCATAACTACAAAGAGTTCCAACATTTTTTCCATCTAGTTCAGCAATTAAAAAATTGTTGTAATGGCAGTGGTTTTTTGCTGTTGTTTGTGTAAGCTTTTCTAAATAGGTTAATATTTTTTCATCATCATTTGTTTGATATATTAAATCAAAAATGCCCACTTTTTTTCCAGCTCTACTACTTTGTAGAATCATTTGAGCTAAAAAATGGGCATCTTCAACACTAGCTTTTTTAATTTTAATATTCATAATTTTTTCCATCTTTAATAAAATTCGTAGATAGGTAATAGTACCATACTTTATGATAAAAACTTTCTTAATCCTTATAATTTCTATTAATCTTTTATATTCATCCCAGCAAATAATATTAGTTGTGAGTGAAGATATAAACAGTTCTAAAGCAAAACTAGAGTGCTTTTATAATAATAAACAAGTATTTGATACTATAGATGTAAATATAGGTAAAAATGGCTTGGCGTGGGGTTTAGGAGAGAAAAACTTTATTAAAATACCAGATGAAATATTAAAATATGAGGGTGATAAAAAAGCACCAATAGGGGTTTTTAAATTAACACATATATTTGGATATGAAAAACAAAATATTAATAATAATATGCCTTATCTTTACGCAGATAAAAATTTAATTTGTGTTGATGATAGCGATTCAAAGTTTTATAATCAAATTATTACAAAAAAAGGTGATGAAAAGAGTTTTGAGTATATGAGAAGAGACGATATGCAATATAAACTTGGGATAGTTGTCGCACATAATAAAGAGGCTAAAAAGGGTAGAGGTTCTTGTATTTTTATCCATGTAGAAAAATATAAAGATTCCCCAACAGCAGGATGTACATCTATGAGTTTAGATGAGGTAAAAAAGATAGTTTCTTGGTTAGATGAAGATAAAAAGCCTATTTTGATTCAAATCCCAAAATCATTAGCTTCTGAGGTATTAAAAAAGTATCCTCAGCTTAGAGATTCTAAGCTTTTGGATTAAAAAGAGAATTTATTCGTCCTCTTTGCTCATGTGTTCTTTAGCTTCTATCCCTAAAAGAGCAAGACCAGTTTTAAGTGATAATGCTACTACTAAAAATAGTTTTAAAAGTTTTGCTTCATCTTCATTTCCAATAATTCTACAATCGTAGTAAAATTTATGAAGAGATGCTGCTAGTGATTTTAAATAATCAGGTAGCTTTTGAATTTGACGAGAGCTAAATGCGTCCTCAATAACCTCAGGCAATAATAAAGCATCAAATAGTAAAGAATCAGCATTTTCATCAAGACCTTTGAGGCTTGAAGCTAAAATCTCCTCTTTTGAGAAGTTAGACTTTCCTAAAATTGTATTAATTCTTGCATGTGCATACTGAATATAAAAAATAGGATTTGAACTATCTTGTTTTTTAAACTCTGAGAGGTCAAACTCTAAAGCAGTATCACTTTTTTTAGAAGCAAAAATAAATCTAAGTGCATCACTTCCAATCTCTTTAACAATGTCACTCATAAGAATAACATTACCAGCTCTTTTACTCATCTTATATGGCTCACCATCTTTGAGTAAAGAGACCATTTGAGAAAGTAAAGTCTCTAGCTTATTAGAATCATAACCTAAAAATTCAACTGCTGCATTTACACGAGGAATATAACCATGATGATCAGCACCCCAAATGTTAATATAATGCTCATAACCTCTTTCAAACTTTTGGTTATGATAGACAATATCACCAGCTAAATAAGTTGGGCGACCATCTTCACGGACAACAACTCTATCGTTATCATCACCCTTAGATTCAGAAGCTATCCAGATTTTTTCATCTTTTGTGTAGATTCCCTCACCCATCTTCTTCATAACTCTATCCCAATCATCATAAAGAGATGATTCGTTTACAAAAGTATCGAAGTTGATATTTATATCTGAGAGAGATTTTGTTACTATCTCCATAACACCATCTTTAGCCCATAAAGCAAGCTCTTTGTAACGAGATTCATCAGAGAAAATTTCAATTCCAAACTTCTCTATAGCACCATTTGCTAAGTTTTCTAAATAATCGCCACGGTAATACGATTCTGGATATTCTACAGATTCTTTTAAAATATTTTCTTTTGCATACAGAGCAATAGAAAGACCTAATAAATCTATCTGGTTTCCAGCATCATTTACATAATACTCAGCAGTTATATCATAACCCAAATGTTTTGCTAATTTATAAAGAGTATCTCCATAAACAGCACCACGGGCATGACCAATATGAAGAGGTCCCGTAGGGTTTGCACTTACAAATTCTAAAAGAATCTTCTGATTCTTTTCTTGTTTACCAAACTCACTAGGATTCTCTAAAGCCCAAGCAGCATATTCACTTAAAAAGTTTTCACTTAAACGAAAATTTAAGTAGCCTTTTACAGATTCTACACTTGAAAATACTGAAGTATCATCATCAAAAGATGAGGCTAAATCTTGTGCTATTATCATAGGTGATTTTCTTAACTCTTTGGCTAAAGAGAAAGCAATTGGAGTGGCGAAATGACCAAAAGAACGATCTTTTGGTTTTTCTAAAACAACATCTTGACCAAACTTTTCACGCAAAAGCGCTGATACTCTTTGTTTCAATGTAATTACGCTTGAGTTGTAGTTGTTTTTGTAGTTTCTGTAGATGCAACTTCTTCGTTACCTTCCACTTTTTTAGGAGCTTCAGTAGATGCAGTTTCAACTTTATCTTCCTCTTTCATCTCTTCTTTAAAGTTTTTGATACCTTTACCAAAACCTTTCGCTAATTCAGGTATTTTTTTAGCACCAAATAATAAAACTACGATTGCTAAAACTATTAATAATTCTGTTCCACCAGGCATTCCCATATGATGTATCCTTTTTTAAAATAATTAGTGAGAGTATATCTACAATTTGCTGTGACAACTCTTATCATATTTGGAATATAAATCTCTAGTGTTCTATATCTTCCCATATTTGTACAAATTCATTTACTTTATCAGTTGGAATTTTGATTCTTGCAGTGATTGCTATTTGTTTGAGTACACTTGCAGCCATCTCTAAGTCATCATTAATAATCAAAAAATCATATTCAGAGATTCTTTGAACCTCTCTTTTTGCCATTTTAATACGAGTGTCTATTACATCTTGAGAATCTGTTAAACGATTCTCTAGTCGTTTTTTAAGTTCAGAAAGTGTTGGTGGTGTTATAAATACTGATGTGGTAATATCACCAAGACGATTGTTAATAGCAGTGTTTCCTTGTACATCAATATCAAATATTACAAGTTTTCCTTTACTAAGTGCTTCTCGTACGGGGATTAATGATGTTCCATAATAGTTTCCATGTACTACTGCATATTCTAAAAAATTATTATTTTCAATATCTTTTTTAAAGTCCTCTTCACTTACAAAATGGTAGTGAACTCCATCCTCTTCACCATTTCTTATTGGTCGAGTAGTTGTTGAAATTGAAAAATAGTAATCACCAATTTCGTCAGATATTTTATTGATTAAAGAGCTTTTTCCAGCTCCACTCGGACCAGACAATACTAATACTACACCATTATTTTTATACATTAGTTATCACCTAAAGTAATATTTATATTTATTTTCATACCTTTTAAAGAGGCTGCTACATTTTTATCTGTTAGTGCTTCTAGTAGATTCTTTAGTGCTGTTACACCGTCTGTTTTATCTTCGCTATGTTCACTTACTTCTTCTAATTCTGTATTATCTACTTCATCTTCAATTTTTTGTGGTGTTTCTTGAACCTCTTCTACAATCTCTTCTTCAACTTCCTCTTCAACCTCTTCACCAATAGCAATTTTCAAGTCTCTTGAATTGAGTGAATCAATATCTCCTGAAACAATATTTAGGAGTGTTTCTTCATCTACTTCACTCTCTAAATCCTCTTCTGATAGTTCGCTAACAGCTTCTTGAATTTGTTGCTCTATATTTTCCTCTTCAAGTTCAGGCTCTTCATCTTCCTCTATAAGTGCACACTCTTCATCATCTGAAATATCTCCAAGATCAAGATCAGATTCATCAAGTAGGTTTT
>Ga0193965_1000244_pt1 | contig 18641 bp, 15 predicted proteins | sample FB_8_MG_FD_140330 | JGI IMG/M metagenome (GOLD analysis project Ga0193965, IMG submission 140330) | Microbial mat bacterial communities from the Broadkill River, Lewes, Delaware, United States - FB_8_MG | ecosystem: Environmental > Aquatic > Freshwater > River > Microbial mats | place: USA... | reverse complement strand
TAATCAAAAGCAAAAAAGTAGCAATGATTGGTTTTGGTTCTCAAGGACACGCACACGCAGAAAACTTAAGAGATTCAGGTGTTGAAGTTTGTATCGGTCTTCGTAAGGGTGGTTCTTCATGGGCTAAAGCAGAAGCTAAAAATTTTGAAGTTCTTACAATTGCTGAAGCAACTGCATGTTCTGATGTTGTTATGATTCTTTTACCAGATGAAAATCAAGCTGAAATTTATGAAAATGAAATTGCTCCAAACTTAAAAGATGGTGCTACAATCGCTTTTGGTCACGGTTTTAACATCCACTATGGTCGTATTCACCCAGCTGCTAATATCAATGTAATGATGGTAGCTCCAAAAGCACCAGGTCACACTGTTCGTTCTGAGTTTGTTCGTGGTGGTGGTATCCCAGATTTAATCGCTGTTGGTCAAAACCCATCAAACCAAACTAAAGAGATTGCTCTTTCTTACGCTTCTGCAATTGGTGGTGGTCGTACTGCAATTATCGAAACAACTTTCAAAGATGAGACTGAAACTGATTTATTTGGTGAGCAAGCTGTTCTTTGTGGTGGAGCTGCTTCACTTGTACAAGCTGGTTTCGAGACTTTAACTGAAGCTGGTTATGCTCCTGAACTTGCATACTTCGAGTGTTTACATGAACTTAAACTAATAGTTGACTTAATGTTTGAGGGTGGAATTGCAGATATGAGATATTCTATCTCTAATACTGCTGAGTATGGTGATTATGTTTCTGGTAAGCGTGTTATCAATGCTGAGTCTAAACAAGCTATGAGAGATATCTTAACAGAGATTCAAGATGGTAGATTCGCTAAAGACTTTATCTTAGAAGGTCAAGCAGGTTACCCTCGTATGAATGCTGAGCGTTCAAATGACAAAGAGAAACTAATTACTAAAACTGGTAATCAGCTTCGTGAAATGATGCCATGGATTTCAGCTGGTAAAATCGTAGATCAAGATAAAAACTAGTCTTTTTTAATTTCTGATACCTCCTTTACGCTTTAGCGATGGAGGTATTGGCATTTAGTGCTTGATACCCCTCTTTTAATTTTTCTTTCAAACTTCATAAATATATTTGGCTATAATTCGCTTAAACATTTAAGGGAATAACTATTATGAATGAAGAATCTATAGCAAACGAAGAACCTACAAAACCAACCCCTCCTAAAAAATATTATGATTATATCAGTGTTGGAAACCGTACAAAACAGATAGGCTATTTTGTACAGCAACATGATAAAAATAGAATGTTTGCAGAGTTACTACAGAATCTTACTGAAAAACAAATTCTAGTATTTGTAAAAAGTAAAAAAAGTGCTGATTCTCTTAAAAAATATCTATTTGAGAAAGATATAGATTCTTTAGCTGTTCATGGAAACCATAGAGCAAGTCAAATAGAAGATGGGCAAAAGAGTTTTAATTCTAAAGAGAGTAAAATCTTAATAACAACAGATAGAATCTTTGAGGGGATGACACTTAGTGATGTGGATGTTGTTATAAACTTTGATCTTCCACTCGAAGCACCTGATTATTTTAAGCGTTTGCGTTTAGTAGATGAAATTGGCTTATCTATCTCTTTCATAGATCCAGAAGATGAAAGAATGTTAGCTACAATAGAGTTGATGATGAAGTGTGAAATGGTGGAAGAGGAGATAAAAGGGTTTGCACATACTAATGGTGAGCAAACCCAAGTAAAAGACAAAATAAAAAAACCTCGTCATAAAAAAGTACAACAAAGAGCAAAAAGAAAAGCAGAGATAAAATCTCAGTGGGTTCCTAGTAAATAAGATTTATAACAATTTCTGCACTTGAATAAGTGTAGAGAGTAAAATTGCACCCTTGTCAACATTAGCACTTTTCATTTTAAGTTCACTACTTAATAACAGTTCATGGAGTTTATAATAAGTATTTGGTTTAAACTTAAGTGAAAGAGCTGCTTTTTCATCTACTACAAACTTTGGAGCAGGGTAACCTAAAATCTCTAAGGCATTAGGGGCACCATTTACTCTTATGTAGATGTTAAACATATAAAGCCCTGTAAGATAGGATGTTATAGCTGTTATCACCCGTATCTCATCTTCACCTTGCTCTAAAAGATTTTTCAAATCTTCAGTAAAATCCTTTTTGCTTAGAATCTTTTTTATAAAATTATCTATATTTATCTCAGCTAAACCAAATACAATATTATCTATATCTTTTGTTGTGACAGCTTTATCTAAAACTCTAAATTTTTCTATCTCATTACAAGAGAGAGCAACATCACCATTATGAATCTTTAAAAGATGAGCTATTGAGTATTTATCAATATTTACATTTTTTTCTTTGGCTACAAGTGCTACAAGATTTTGAGCTTCAAAATCTTTAGGGTGAAAGAATCTTACACTCATAGTGCTTTTTTTATTAAAAGCTTTTGCATAAGTTTTATAATCATCACCATAATAAGCATATACAAAAATATTGTTTTGATTCTTCTCACACAAGTCTATAAGAGTATCCAAATCTTTTTTTGGCACTTTTTTTTCACTTTTAATTATGAGTATATTCATCCCACCAAAAAGTGAACCTTGAGAAAGATGAGCTTTTGCTGATGTGAAATCATACTCATCATAATAAAAATTAAGAGTAGAAGCATCTTCTATATTTGTAAGCATTTTTGTATAAGTATCGATAAGAAAACTACTCTCACCAAACAATACAAAACTATTAGAAACCTTAGAGTTTCTAATACAATTATCTAACTCATTTTTGTACATTAGCTATTCATCTCTTTTAATTACTCGTGCATAGATTTTTGCCTTAGCGATATCTACTTTGTCAATCACAACAGTTACTAGCTCAAATAAAACAGCATTTTCATCAGATGTAATATTAAGCCTTGCACCTTGTATCTCCCCTAAAAGTTCAGCTTTTACTTCAGGTTCAGTTGCCGTGATTCTTGCTTGAAACTCTTGGTTTAGATTTGTATTTGCCCATCGTGCAAATTTTCTAGCCATAAACTCAATCTCTATACTACTCGCTTCTCTCTCCTTTTCACTAATAGTCATAGCGAGTGCTTCGATGTTTCTTAAAACATAAGAGCCCTCAACAGTATCATTATTATTGATAGCTTTTAGAAGTCTATGAACAATCAAATCACTATATCTACGAATCGGTGAAGTAAAGTGTGTATATTCTTCAAATCCCAATCCAAAATGTCCAGAGTTAAGTGGTGCATATCTCGCTTGCATCTGAGAACGGATAATAAGCGTATCAACTTCTGATTCTAAGTCCATATCTTTAGCTTGTTTTTGTATATTTGATATAGTCTCTTTGAGTGAATTTTTTATCTCAATCTGCATACCGATACCAGAGAGTTCTTGATAAAGAATCTGTAGCTTAGTTTGACTTGGTGGCTCATGTATTCTAAAGATTCCACGCTCAAACTGTTTTGCAGCTTCTTTATTTGCTAAAAGCATGCAATCTTCAATAAGTGAGTGAGAAGGTGTTTCATCTGCTACACTTGTCTCACAAATGTTAGAATCTTCATCTATTTTCATCTCTAGTTCATCTGAACGAAAATCGTAACCTATTTTTAATCTTTTCTCTTTAAGTTTATCTGTTACAACTTTTAAATGGCGTAATGATGTAAAGATGATTCTCTCTTGTTCATTTTTAGCTTTGAGTTTTCCATCAAAGAAATCATCAATCTCTTCATAATTAAATCTTCTATCAGAGTGAATAATCGCCTCATAAACTTCTGATTTAACAACCTCTAAACTCTCTAAATCAAGTTTCATCTCAAAAACAAATGCTAACCTATCTACATGTGCTTGCAAAGAACAGAGTGTTTCACTGAGTTGACGAGGTAACATAGGGATAGAACGGTGTGGTAAGTAGATAGAAAAACTTCTATAAATCGCTTCATTGTCTAGTGCACCAAATGGTTTTACATACTCACTTACATCTGCTATAGCTACAAAAAGCGTAGAGTTTTTTTCATCCCAATAAATTGCATCATCATAATCTTTTGCAGTAACAGGGTCTATGGTACAAAAAGGTAGGTCTCTTAAATCTTTACGAGATTTATATTTGTTTGCATCTACCTCTTGAAACGATTTTGCAATCTCCAAAACTTCAGGTGTGAACTCATCATGTTTGTTGTATTGAGCAAGAACTATAAGTTCATCAATTTTAGGATCACTTATATTTCCAAGTTTCTCCATAATTTTGTTTTTTTGATTATCGATTTTAAAAACATCACCAGTATTGTAAATACTAAGCTCATCTGAACTTAGCTCCACCCCAGCTGGAAAATCTGTTTTTAAATCGACAAGAGATTTATGATTCTCAGCCATAACAATATATGCAACACTATAGCTTTGTGCACGACCAACAATCTCTGCTATTTTTGCTTTTGGAGTGCCTCTAACACCGAGTAATCTTTGAGCAATTATGAGGTCACCCTCTTTAGCAGTTCCTAAGTCCCCCTCACCAATAAGTAAATCACGGATATTCTCACCAATTACATTTAAGTAAGCAGTGCCATTTTGAACAAGCCCTAATGTTCCAGCACGATATTTGGAGTTAAATTTATAGATTTTATCTTTGTATGTGATATATTTCTTTTGTAAAAAGCTTTCTATGTAGGTTTTTTCATCATCGTTGATATCTTGCTCACTCAAACCAAGAGTGAGTCTTATGAGTAGAGATTTCAATTTATTTTACATTCTCAATTGCTGCTTCAAATGCTTCCATATTTAGGTCGTATTTTACAACAATCTCTTTTGCAGCTGCGATGCTTTCATCTGTAAGTGTAGCGTTATTTGGTACTGCAACTCTTACAGCTTTAAGAATTGCTGCTGCTCTTTTATTATCATCAGTGTCTGCATTATCAGGATTCATACAGTTACGAATCACATCTACAAGCCCCTCTTCAAATTTCCACTGGGCAAATATTGTTGCACTTACTTCTGGAGTGTCAACATCAGTTAGCTCTTTTTCAGCTGCTTCAACACTATCACAGTTTTGAAGAGCTTCTTTAAAAGTGTCTTGTTTTGATTCTGCGACTATCTGCTGTGCTATTAAAACTCTACCAATCTCCACTAAAAATGCTGCAGGAGATAAAACACCAAGTAGTTTGTTCTCTTTTCTTATACACCATGATGTAACAAGTGCGTGTTGTTTTTTAGAGAGTGCAGAAAACATCTCATTACTAATCCCATACGGTGATAAATCGAGTGTAAAGCTTTTTTTAACAATTGATGCTAAAGCAAAACCTCTTACTGTTCCCATCCCAAAAAGACCAACAGCTTGAGAAATTGCATTAATTTCACGAGAGAATCCATATAACGGAGAGTTTGCCGCTTTTAAAATATCTGCAGTCAAGAGTGGATCTTTCTCTAGAATTTTAACCATGTCGTTAAAACTACTATCTGGATCTTGATACACTGCTTCAATTTTCATTGCCGATTCTGGAAGTGGTGGAAGTTGTTTGATTTTTTTTAATATATCTTCAGTCATAATTATCCTTCTTTTTTGTGTAATATTACTTATTTGTATAATTATAGTAGATACTGATAAATTAATTCTGAATATTTACAAAAAGCTGATATTATTTTTTCAAAATTTATATTAAGGAAAAGAAATGCATAAAGATGCGATGTTAACACAGTTGGGTTATACACCTAATGAAGCACTTTTAAATCAGCTAGAAAAAATTGAAAATAATACAGTGGGTTATGAAAAAATTCAAAAACATATTATGGATTTACATGATCATTTAAAAGTTGATGGCTCATTTGTTGCTCTATCAAATTCAGAAGATTATTTTAAAATTAAAGTTGAAGCAATAAGCCCAGAACTAGCACTTGAAGCACATGAAAAAATTCAACACTTTAGTGACAAGTTTAAAGTTACACTTGAAAAATTAGAAAATAAAGAAACATATTATATCAAAGGCTTCCACCATTAAGGAGCCTATGAGTATAGAGGGTTATGACCTTTTAGTAGAGGAGTTTAAATTTCTACTAGAGGTTGAAAAACCTAAAACTGCAGAAGAAAAACTCATAGCAGCGGCTCAAGGTGATAGAAGTGAAAACGCTGATTACCATGCTGCAAAAGAGAAACTTCGTTTTATAGATAGACGACTCTTTTACCTTAATTCTATGATACAAAAATCACAAATAATAGACCCCTCATCATATACACACAATAAAGTAAGTTTTGGAAGCAGTGTAAAGATTCTTAATATTGATACAGATGAAGAGGAGAGTTACACTTTATGTGGTGTGTTAGAATCTGAACCAGAAAATGGACTAATCTCAATCCACTCCCCATTAGCAAAAGCGATGATAGGAAAAGAGGTAGAGGATGAGTTTGTTATTAGGCTCCCAAAAGAGAAAAAAGAGTATGAAATACTTGAAATTGAGTATAAAAATATATTCACTTTAAAGAAAAATATACGCACTCAAAAAGATTTTTCTTTCCATTAAAACAATTTTTACCACTAATTAGATACAATCCCCATTTAAAAACCAATTTTTAGGATTCCATCGTGAGCCAACAATTACAAGATATAGAAACACAATTAGCAAACCATAAGTTAAGTCAAGATGACTATATACATATAAAAGAGATTCTAGGTCGTGAGCCAAACTTGGTAGAGCTAGGTGTTTTTTCAGCTATGTGGAGTGAACACTGTTCTTACAAGTCATCAAAAGTACATTTAAAAGGTTTTCCAACTAAAGCACCGTGGGTTATTCAAGGTCCGGGGGAAAATGCTGGTGTTATCGATATTGGTGATGGATATGCGGCTGTATTTAAGATGGAATCACATAATCACCCATCTTTTATTGAACCATACCAAGGTGCTGCAACTGGTGTTGGTGGAATTATGCGTGATGTATTTACAATGGGTGCAAGACCAGTAGCATCTTTAAATGCTCTTAGATTTGGTAATGTACTAAATGATGACAAAACTGCTGCACACCAAAGATACTTAGTTCGTGGTGTAACAGAGGGAATCGGTGGTTATGGTAACTGTATGGGTGTACCAACTATTGGTGGTGAAGTAAGTTTTGATGAGTGTTATAATGGAAATATATTAGTAAATGCTTTTAATTTAGGAATCGCAAAATCAGATGAAATTTTCTTGGGTCGCGCTGAGGGTATCGGTAATCCTGTAATGTATGTTGGTGCAAAAACAGGTCGTGATGGTTTAGGTGGAGCTGTAATGAGTTCTGACTCATTTACTGAAGAATCAAAATCTCTTCGTCCTACAGTTCAGGTTGGTGACCCATTTACTGAAAAACTTTTGCTTGAAGCTTGTATGGAGCTTTTTAAGACTGACCATGTTGTTGGAATCCAAGATATGGGTGCAGCTGGGCTTACATCTTCATCTTTTGAGATGGCAGGTCGTACAGGAAGTGGGATGATTATGCACCTTGACAAGGTTCCTGCTCGTGAAGAGGGGATGGTTCCTTATGACTTTATGTTAAGTGAATCTCAAGAGCGTATGCTTTTATGTGCTAAAAAAGGTTCAGAGCAAGCAATTATCGATATTTTTGAAAAATGGGATTTAGATGCTGCTGTGATTGGTGAAGTAACAGATACTGGAAATATGGAACTATTTTGGCACGGTGAGAAATGTGCTGAGGTTCCAGTTGACCCAGTGAGTGAAGAAGCTCCAGAACTTAATCGTCCTATGAGTAAACCAGCTTATTTAGCTGATTTAGCATCAGTTACTATTAATGATTTTGATAAAGTTTCAAATCAAGATGCCTTTGAGACACTTATAAAATCTATGGAAGTTGTTGATAAATCGTGGATATATACTCAGTATGATTCAATGGTACAAACAAACACTATCAAGAACGGTGGTATGCTTGACGCATCTGTAATTAGAGTAAAAGAGAATGGTAAAGCATTAGCGATGTCAGCTGATTGTAATGTTCGTTATTGTTATATTGACCCTAAGGGTGGTGGAGCTGCAGCAACTATTGAAGCTGGTAGAAATGTAGCAATGAGTGGTGCTAGACCACTGGCGATTACAGATTGTCTTAACTTTGGTAACCCTGAGAATCCAGAGGTTATGTGGCAGTTTGGACAAGCGTGTGAGGGGATTAAAGAGGCTTGTGCAGAGCTTACTACTCCAGTTATTGGTGGAAATGTTTCACTTTATAACGAGACAAACGGTGTATCAGTTTTCCCAACTCCATCAATCGCAACAGTTGGTCTAAATGATGATCAAAACAATGTTCTTATGTCTTCGTTTCAAGGTGAGGGCAATATACTCTATTTGGTAGGTTCTTCAAAGAGTGAATTTGGTGGTTCTTTATACATGAAAGAGATTTGTGGAACTGTTGCAGGTGAGATGCCATCAATCGATTACAAAAATGAGTTGGCTCTTTGGGACTTAGTAATTGAGGGTAATAAAAAACATCTATTAGAGTGTGCTAAAGATGCTTCTTCTGGTGGTGTTGCTATCGCTTTAGCAAAAATGGCAGCAACTTCAGGTTTAGCTTGTGATGTAACTATGAGCGTTACAGATGAAAGAGACATATTTGCAGAATCAATGAGCAGAGCTATCATCGAAGTAAAACCAGAAAACTGTGCAGCTTTCGAAGCAACATTAAACGGCTTGGCATGTGAAAAAATTGGAACTATTGGTGGCAATTCTATTAAAATCAACGATGTAGTTTTAAGCATGGATACATTAAAAGATAGTTATTTTAATACATTTAAAAGAGTGATAGAGAGAGATATATAAGCCTTAAGGATATCACTTTGACAAATATTATTTTATGTGGTGGAAATGGAACAAGACTTTGGCCAATCAGTAGAACACTGATGCCAAAGCAATTTGTCAAATTATTTGACAATAAATCACTGTTTCAACTTACAGTAGAGAGAAACTCTACAATCTGTGATAATGAGTTTGTTGTCTCAAACACAGAACAATATTTCTTAGCATTAGATCAATTAGCTGAATTAAAAAAAGAAGATTCTTCTTATTTACTTGAGCCAGTTGGGAGAAATACAGCTCCAGCAATTGCACTTGCTTGTTTGGCACTAGATTCAGAAGAGATAGTATTAATTACCCCTAGTGACCACCTCATAAAAGATGAAGTTGAATATAAAAAAGTAATAAATACAGCTATTAATATGGCAAAAGATAATAACTTAGTTACTTTTGGAATTACACCAACCTTTCCTGAAACTGGTTTTGGTTATATAGAATCTGAGGGTGAAAATGTAAAAGCTTTTCATGAAAAACCAGATTTTAATACAGCTACGGAGTATTTAAAAGCGGGTAACTACTATTGGAATAGTGGGATGTTTTGTTTTAAAGCTGGTGTCTTTTTAGAAGAGTTAAAAAAGTACTCACCAAAAATTTATGAAAACTCTCTTATAGCATTTAATAATTCAGTAAAAAATGAACATATAAGAATTAAACACGAAGATATGATAAATATTGATGAAGATTCTATTGATTATGCTGTCATGGAAAAATCATCAAAAGTAAAAGTTGTCCCATCAAATATCGGCTGGTCTGATGTTGGAAGTTTTGATGCTTTGTATGAAGAGTTACCAAAAGATGACAACAACAACACTCTGAATAAAAATCATATAGGCATAGATAGTAAAAACAACCTTATATATGGAAATGAGAGAAAAATTGCAACAGTAGATATAGAAGATTTGATAATTGTAGATACAGGAGATGCTCTTCTTATCTCAAAAAAAGGTTCTTCTCAAAAAGTAAAAAAAGTTGTCTCAGAGATAAGAAAAGATACTAAGATGCACCATATACATCTCACAGCCCATCGCCCTTGGGGAACTTATACAATTCTTGAAGACAATCCAAAATATAAGATAAAACGGATAGTTGTTGAACCGGGAAAACGATTATCACTACAAAAACATTTTCATAGAAATGAACATTGGATAGTGGTAAGTGGAACAGCCACAGTAAAAGTGGAAGAGAAAACATTTATGTTAAGAGCAAATGAATCAACTTATATAAAAATGGGTGATATTCACAGATTATCAAACGAGGGAAAAATCCCAGTAGTTATGATAGAAGCTCAAATTGGTGATTATTTGGGTGAAGATGATATAGTTAGAATCGAAGATGATTTTTCTAGGTAATATTTAGGTTATTTGGTAGAGTTAAGTTTTTTTCTTTTAATTAATACTAAATAATATATATAGTAAACTAAAAATAAAATAATAAGGTGTCTGATATGAGTTATAGTTTTTTACTACTTTCTGGAGGTGTAGGTTCTCGAATAAATATTGGTAAACCAAAACAATATATAAACTTGAACGGTACGCCAATGATAATATACTCATTAATGGCGATAAAAGAGATAAAAGAGATAAAAGAGTTAATTATAAATTATCCAAAAGGTGAAAAGAAAAATTTAAAAAAATTTATTAAATTAAGTGGTATAGATAAAAAAATAACTTTTGTAAAAGCAGGTGAGACTAGACAAGAATCTGTAAATAAAATGTTGAAAAAAGTAAATTATAACAATCTTATAATTCATGAAGCAGCAAGACCTCTAGTTAATAAAAATACTTTTTTAAATTTAATTAATGCAAAATTTAAAAATTGTGGCTATATGCATGAGATACCTTTTACTGTTGCTCCTGTAAACCCAGATACAAGATTAGTTACTGGCTCGTTAAAAAGAGATAATTTAAGAAATGTATTACTACCACAAAAATTTCAAACGCAACCTTTAAAAAAAGCACATAAAAAATCTATAAAAAATAATAAAATTTTTACAGAAGATGCTTGTTTATTTGTAGAAAATGGCTACAAATTTCATTTTATAGATGGAAGTGATACAAATATAAAAGTGACATATAGAAGTGATTTAATTTTAGCTGAAAGTATTTTAAGTACTAGTTTTAACAATGAGGACAATAAATAATGAATAAAACAAAAACAGTTTTAATAACGGGTGCCTCAAAGGGTATAGGTTTAAGTATAGTCAAAACATTATTAAATGACAAAGATTCTAAGTATAGAATGGTGCTAGTAGCACGAAAGTCAAAAACTTACAGTAGTGTAGTAAATGAATTAACATCAAAATATTCCAATGAAATTATCTCATTAGAATGTGACTTGGGAAACTCAAAAGAGTTAGATAGTACATTAAAAGAGATAATAAACTTTAATTTTAAAATTGACATACTAATCAACAATGCTGGATATACAAACCCTGAAAGTTTTTTAGATGTAGATATTGATGATTTTAGGCATACTTTAGAGGTAAATGTAATTAGTCCGTTTAAAATTATAAAAGAGCTATATAAAGCAGGCAATCATATTCAAAATATTATTAACTTAGGCTCAACATCTGGTATTGGTGCAAGACCTGGATGGCTTACTTATGCAGCTTCTAAAGCAGCTATGATTAGTATGAGTGACACATTAAGAGAAGAGCTGCATGTTTTTGGTACAAATGTTATTTGTATATCTCCGGGTAGATGTGCTACTGACTTAAGAAAAACATTAGCACCTGATGAAGACCCAAGTACTATTATGCAACCTGAAAATGTAGCAGATGTTGTAAGATTTCTTATATCTTCAGAAGGCAAATATATAACAAGTAACAATATCGTAATTCGACAATAATATGTTTGATTTTATTACAACTACACTACTCTTAATGCTTGTGCCAAAGAGAATTTTGAAATTTCTTTCAATCAATACTAAAAAAATTGAGGCAGGATTACTACTACTTCCTATTATTGGATTATCAATTTATAGTGTTGAACAACAAGATTTTATATCTTTAGGTTTAAGCTTTAGTGTTGCTATATATCTATTTTTATTTTACTTTTATGGTGATACCTTTGGTGTAAAAATAACAAACACTATAAAGCTTCATAATGTAGAAGGTATTAAAAGATTTAAAAATATTAACTATTCTATATCAAAAACATTTTTTATCCTTAAAGCTATTTTAGTTATCTCTGTACTAGAGTATTTGTTTAATGCCACTCTTTATAGCTATATACTTTTTGTATTTGGTCTGTTAATGCTGTTTTCTATAGTATTAGTTTTAAAAAGTAAGTCTATTAATATACAAACTCTCATAGATACTAAGTGTCAGCAAGAGCTATTCATAAAAGAACCAAAAATTGTATTTTATTTTACTGCTCCTAATCGTAAATTTTTATATCATATCAAAATGTGGACACCCTATATTAAACAAACAGGTATAGAATTTTTCATAATGACAAGAGAAAGTAGTTATATAAAACAACTTACAGAAGAGGTTAGTGATATACCTATAGTTGTTGCAAAGTCATTATCTGATATCGAGTTTTTTTTACCTCAAAGTGTAAGTGTTGCACTTTATGCTAATAATGGTACAAAAAATACACACTTAGTGAGATTTAATCATATTGAACACATTCAAATGCTTCATGGTGATTCTGAAAAGCCACCTAGCTTTAATCCAGTCTCAAAAATGTATGATAAACTTTTTGTAAGTGGTCAAAGAGCTATAGATAGATATTATGAAAATGGGATAAATATAGATAAAAATAACTTTAAGGTAATAGGAAGACCACAGGTTTCAAATATAGATATAAGTGATAAATCAGAAATAAAAACAGTATTAATAGCACCAACCTGGAAAGGGTTTCATTCTGATACGCAGTTTTCATCACTTTATGATTTAATACCAATAATTGAGTATATAATAAATTTAAATCAAGGTATAAAAATTATTTTTAGAAAGCATCCTTTAACAGATACAAATACAGCTCTAAATAAACCATATTTCTCCCAAATAGAAACTATATTGGAAAATGACAGTATAGAGCATATATATTGTAGTGATAGAGAAATAGTTGAGGATTTTAATGATTCTGATTGTATCATCACAGATATATCAAGTGTACCTATTGATTATTTATATTCAGAGAAACCAATTATTCATTATGATACAAATAATTTATCGCATGAGTTTCAAACAAACATTATTTACAAAGAGTATGCAAAAGCAGTATATATAATAGATAAAGAGTATGATAATATGGACTTAGTATTTAAAGATATAAACACAATAAATTCTTTGTATAAACAAAGAAAAATTATAAAAAAATATTATCACGGAGACTTTGATAAACCATTAGGGGAAGTGTTTAATAATGCAATTTTAGAATCTGTCAAATGATAAATAAATTAAAGAAGATAATTTTAAAAGAAGATAATTTTATTTATAAGAAATTTTTTGCACCAGTTAACAACATAAATAAATCTACTTATCAATGTGCAATATATATTGATAATGAAGATTATTCATCTATGTTGCAGCTTGAAAAATGGTTTGAAAATAATTTTTTTAGTAAAAATGAGATATTAATTATCGTAAGATTATATAGTAGCTCATCAAAAAAAGTATTACATTATCTTCAAGAAAATAATTATAATTTTTACGGATATAAAGTAATAAGAACCCTTAATATTGATAATTTTAGTATCAAATATATCTTTTACCTTTTTAACTCTTTTACAAACCCTGTTATGATAAAAAATAGAGATCAACAGCATATTTGGATAGCACATGGTGAAAGTGATAAATTAGCATCAGTAAACCCAATGATAAGAATGTATGATTTTATTTTTACCTCAGGCGACATAGCTATTAATAGATTCTTACATTATAAGATCATAAATGAATGCGATGTTAAAAATAAAATTATAAGAGTTGGTACCCCTTACTTAAAAAAACCAACTCTAGATAAAAAACCAAATAAAAAAATGAAAATACTCTATGCTCCTACATGGGAGGGAGTTGAAACGAAGCAACAATATTCATCTTTAGATAATGATTTTGCTTTAAACACTATTAATAGTATTGTAGATAAATATAAAAATGCTGATTTATATTTTATGCCCCATCCATCAACTGGAATAAAAAATAAAAAATACATAAACTATTGCAAAAACTTAATATTAGAGAATATACAAAATAAAAGTTTTTATGTAGCTCAAAGTAAAAATTCTTATATTTATACCCATATCTCAAACTTAATTCATACAGATAGATATATAAAAGAATTTACTAATTTTGAAGATTTTGATTTAGTGATAACAGATATTTCATCAATAATTGCTAATCTTATATATTACAATGTAAACTATATAGTATTAGTAAAAAATTTAATAGTCAAATCTCATTTGAGTGATGATATAAAAAAAGATATGCCATTACTGTCCCTCTCAAGTATTGTATATGAAAATCAGCTAGAAAAACTGCTATCAGTTGTAAATAAAGAACTTTTGATAGATAAACAGGGGAGATTTGATAAACTTATCTCTTATGAAAGTGCTAAAGAGGATGAACAAAGTTTAGAGTATTATATTAATATTATGAGAAATAAATGAGCAATGATATCTGGATAAATCAACTATTTAACTCTTTTATAAAAGATAGTGGTACTAGCATATATTTTGAAAAAAAAGATAAACTAAATAGTTCTGAAATAATTTTAAACCTTTCTATTCACCCTATAAGATTTGCAGATGATATATTTTTTAATTTTGAAACAAATGATGAAAATTTAAAAGAAAAACTAAAAAAATATGAAGTAAACTATGATACATTTTATCACTATGCTGATATAGTAAAAGCAACTTGTTTAAAAACAGTAAAACATAACGATATTAAAGAAAATTCTATGTTACTAGTAGGTCAAACCCAAAAAGATAAAGTGATATTTGATGGAACTAAACATTTAACTCTAATAGACTACATAGAAAAAATTAAGAATTTATCAAAAGAGCATAGCCATATATATTTTAAGCCTCACCCTTATGCTAAAAATAATAAAGAGATTCTAAAACTATTAAAAAAAGAGTTCAAAAATATTAGTTTGATAGATAAAAATATTTATCATCTACTGTCTAATAACAATATATCTCATGTGGTAGGATTAAATTCTAGTGTGCTTTATGAAGCAAAATATTTTAACAAAGAGGTGACTTTTTTATATAAACCTTACTTTGATTTTCAAAACAATGATATTGGAATCTATGGAGATTATTTCAGTTCATCATTTTGGGCAGATATACTAGATGTAGAAAATACAAATATATCTTTGCCTTTTACACCAAACAGACTTAGAAAATCTATAAACGATTTTTGGGGCTACAATGAGATAAGCGATGAAATAATCTTAAAAGATATAATTAAAAGCAAAATAAAATACTTTTTACATAAATTCTGATAGAGAGATTCCATTTAAATATCGCTTTTTATTTAAAGAGATCTGTGTCTCAATATCACAAATTATAACATCTAAATATTCCCATTTTCCAAGTAAAGCAAGAGAGATCACTTTTTCATAAACAAACACTTCATCTAAAAATTTATGCTCAATTATCTCATACTTGTAATCACTTATCTCATTGTTATTAAGAAGAAATATCTCTTTGTTTTGAGAGTGAAAATAGTAATGAAGTTTTAACTCTTTTTTATCATTATCATAGGCATCAATATAACAAACCTGTTTAAACAAAATATTTTCTTTATAAAGCTTATAAAAACCAATTCTATATTTATGCCAAAGACCACCAAGTCCACATACTTCTATATTTTGCGAATCTATATATAAAAATATTTCTTTAAGAATCTCTTTAAAACTTTTTATCTGTTTCTCATCTAAAAAGTTGAGAACCTCAGGATTATTTACAATTTTTTTAAAATACCAATATACTTGATACAAAGCATATCTTTGAATATATAAAGCATTGTTTTTTTGAAGTAAATTCAAAATTGCAAACTTTAAAGAGTTATCATATCTACCAGCATTTTGCCATGAAGTATCAACAGTAGAAGATTTATCCTCTCTTTTTGTATAGTAGTAAGTGGGTTTATTTAAAAACGCTATGTTCATAGAGGGTTCTTTTATAAAAAGAGTATTTACAAAATATCCATCTTCAAAAACAGGTTTTATATCTTCTTTAAACTCTAAGTTGTACTTAGTTATATCTTTTAGTTTGAAAAAAACAGAACTAGCAGTACATTGTATAAATCCTTGCATATGAGTTGGATTCACTACAGTTTGCTTATTTTTAAATCGATAACTTAAAAAGTGTTTTTTCTCTTTAGCACTCTCTTGCATATAAAATATTTGATTACAAGAAACCATATCTATATTTTTATTTTTAGCTAAAAAACTATTAACTTCTTTAAAGTATATATTATTTACAGTATCATCAGCATCTATAAATGTTATCCACGGTGCTTTTACATATTTCAAAGCGATATTTCTAGCTCTTGATTGACCACCATTTTTACAGCTTATATAGCTTATATTGAACCTAAATTTCTTTTTCCATTTTTTTATAATCTCTAAACTATTATCAGTAGAGCCATCATCTACAATTAGGATGTAAATATATTTTTGAAAATCTAAACTTTGCTCACAAAGACTTTTAAAATAAGCATCTAAATAATTCTCTGCATTATAAGCTGCAGTAACTACACAGTAATAGTTTTTTATATTTTGTAAAGACTTTTGCTTTGCAAAATATTCTATCTCATACTTTGCACGATATTCTTGTGTGGACATTATATTATTATTTTGCATAGTAAGCTTTGAGTATATTTTTATAAAGTTTATATTTTTGCAGTGGATGCTTAAAAAAAGAGATTTTTGTTATAGCTTCTACAGCTTTTAGAATCTCTGTATTTTTTTTATTTGTGAAGATACTTTCTATTGCAGAGTTAAGAGGAGTTTTATAACTAGTAAAAACCTCCTTACTTTTTTTTGCTAAATTTATTAAATGCTTAGGTTTTTCAACTATAGTATCAATACTTTGAACCATCTCTTTAAGGGAACCTATCCTATGGAACTCACTATCACTATAAATCCCCTCAAACCCAATTTTAGTAGAAAGTATAGGCACACCATAAGAGAGAGCCTCTATGCTTTTTATCTTTTGCCCAGTTCCAAACATAAGAGGGTTTATAACAAGATCAACACTTTTATAAAACTCCTCAAGCTCATCAACTAAACCAAGAAGTTCTATATTTTCATGTTTAAATTTTATTGATTTGCATATAACACCAGCAATCACAATTTTAATATTTTGGGTATTTTTTGAACTATTATAAAACTCTTCTAAAAAATCATTAATAGATACAACATTAACTTGATTTACACCACCAATAAATCCTATTTTTTTTAGTTTTTCATATGAGATATTAAGCTCTTTTTTATTTTCTATATGACCAATGGTTATAACTTCTTTTTTACAAATAGATGAAAAGAATCTATTCTCTTCATCTGTTATCGATATTATTAAGTCAGCTCTATTTAAAGCTTTCGCTTCATCTTTTTGAGAGTAACTATGCCAAGTATATTTGACACTTTTTTTATCACTAAAGAGTTTATACCTATCTGTAAATCTATCATGTGTATCTATCACTTTATAAACATTTTTTGGTAGATATTCAAGAAATTTAGAGTGAAATATATAGTTCGTTAAAACCATATCAATATTATATCTCTCAACCATTTCATTTATATTTAGATGAATCGTATCCTCATACCACTCATCTAAAACATAGTTACCCTCTTTTAAGGCTGTTTTTTTCTTTTGAACAATAAGGTTAAAACTAGCATAATTCTTTTGCATAAAATCATAATATATTTTGTCAGTGCTACTTTTAGCATAATGTACAAAATGTATCTTATGACCCATCTTTTTAAGTTGATTTGTAAAGTTATATATTCTTACTCGCGAACCTGCATCAGCAGGATATATTTTAACATGTGAAAAGATAAGAATATTCATACTAAAACCCCTTATTGTCTATAGTAATCGCGATTATACCAAAAACAGATTTAAGCAATAGTGTAGAAGAGTATAGATATAATAATATTCTTATAAAAAATCACATTTAGGAAAAACAATTATACTATTTGATGCAAGAGTTTTGACTCATAAAGTTTATACAGGTGTTGAAAACTATGCAAAGATAATTTTAGATTCTATTGCAAATAAAATAAATATTACAGTAGCAAAACCAAATATATCAAACAAGTATTTATCTCATCTTTGGTTACACCTTGTTTTACCTTTTAAAAAAACAAATATCATATTCTGCCCAGCAAATATTGCACCTATATACATACCAAAATCAAAAAAATTAGTTTTAACACTCCATGACCTCTCTTTTTTAACTCATAAAGATACATTCTCGAAACTCTTTAGAATCTATTACACTTTTTTGATTCCCAAAAACATCAAAAGAGCATCAAAAATCATAACCGTATCGCAGAACTCAAAAGAGGAGATTCTGAACTATTTTCCAGATGCAAAAGAGAAGATAAAAGTTATCTACCATGGCTTAAACCCTATATTTCAACAAGACAAAACTATAGAAAAAAAGAATCAGATTCTATATGTAGGAAGCCTAAACAAAAGAAAAAATTTCACATCAGTAATAAAAGTTTTTCAATCACTCCACACAACCCCAAACACACAACCACTAACTCTCAAAATAGTAGGGAACTTCTCATCAAACTTTAATTTAGATAATGAGACTTTAGAACTATTAGAAAAAGCTAAAACAAACCCAAATATAATTTTTAAACAAAATATAAGTGATGAAG
>Ga0193965_1000243_pt1 | contig 18708 bp, 27 predicted proteins | sample FB_8_MG_FD_140330 | JGI IMG/M metagenome (GOLD analysis project Ga0193965, IMG submission 140330) | Microbial mat bacterial communities from the Broadkill River, Lewes, Delaware, United States - FB_8_MG | ecosystem: Environmental > Aquatic > Freshwater > River > Microbial mats | place: USA... | reverse complement strand
ACAGCAAAATTTATCATATCAAAAATTTGTAACTCTCTAAGAACAAAAGCGACAGTGCAGGGATAACTTAATGCATCCATTTTAGAGCTAATTAATAGTATTGTCTCTTGTAAAGCGGCCTTAAAACTAAGATAGATAGCAAAAAATATCATAACTTTAACTGCTAAAGAGATTAGTTTGAATTTGATATAAAGTACAGCGAGACCGCTCATTATCGAAGTAAAGAGTGCGGCTACACCTGTAGCTTTTGCAACGGCCGCTAAGATAGGTGCAAAGATCATGGGTTACTCCTTAGGAAATTAAATAGAAGAGAAACTAAAAAAACAAGCCACAAGATAGGTCTAGCAATTTCAAAGAGTTCCTTAAGGGGAGAGCAATACTCTATTTTAAGAGGAAATCCTAGAATAGTCTCTTGTATATCCTCACAACCGCACCCAGCTGGTGCAGGAATATTTATACTATAGAGAGTGGTCAGCTCTGAAAAGCTATCGCTTAGGATGCCCTCTATTATAGAACCTGCTTCTTGTTTGTATGCATCTGCAGATTCTTCATCAAATTCAAACTCAAAATTGACCTCTTCACCCTCTTCACCTGGTGTATCTGTTTCATTATCATCTTCACCCTCTTCACCTGGTGTATCTGTTTCATTATCATCTTCTCCATCTTCACCCTCTTCACCTGGTGTATCTGTTTCATTATCATCTTCTCCATCCTCTTCAGGGTCTTCATCCTCTTCATCCTCTTCTTTTTCATAATAACAATGAGTAGGACAATTCTCGACTGTTTTGTCTGTAGATTCTGCACCAAGACCACCACCAAGAGTATCTATTGCATCTCTACAAAGAACCGCAGTCTTATAGGAATTTTGGAAAGGATACCCATGAAGAGAATCTTTTGCTTTTTCGCATCCATCTTCTTCAGGGTCTTCTGTTTCCTCTTCTACACATTCTAGAGGGTCAGAGAAGATTAGAGGATCATAGCCCTCAGCACACATGCAACCATCAGAAGTATTTATTTGATTTGCACCGCAATCATCTTTTACACATGTTAAATCGTCTGGAGGATTACGATAGTGAAAACCCTCTTTACAGTCTTGCTCTTGCTCTGTGTAATAACAGTAAACGCACTCTTTACCATCTGTAGATATCACATCAACAGCACCATTACCACCGCCAAAATCGGCTATAGAAGTGTTACACGCCGAAAGACTACTAGAAGTTCCCACATAGGGAAAACCATTTTTTGTAGATGCAGGATCAGGACAGCCACCACCACCATCATCATCATCACCATCATCAGGATCAGGCTCAGGGTCAGTAGGTTCAGTACCGTTATCATCAGGGTCAGTATCAGGGTCTGTAGGTTCAGTACCATTATCATCATCAGAGTCAGGATCTTCAGGCTCAGGCTCTGCATCAGGATTACATTTTTGCATCTTTTCAACAATGCCAAAAAGATGCTGACGAGGATCATTGAAGGCAGGATTGATGCCATTATCTGAAACACTAACAACAGTACGACCCGAAGACGTACAATAGATAGTTTCTCCAATTTCTGTTGTCTCCAAATATCCTGAAAAGATATTTGAAGTAGAATGATACTCTTCCCAGGCACCTTCACACTCACACTCAGCACTCGCAAAACTAGAAAACAAAAAAACTAAAAATAATAACCGCTTCATCCTAATTCCTCAACAATGCTATAACAGACATACCAATAAGTACAGGTGTACCTATCATTAGCCATTGGGTAAAGAATGCATCAAAGGCTTCATTGCCTATAAAAGGTAGTATTTCCATTATCTTCTCCCTAGTAATATAAATAAGAATCCAATTAAAAAGGTAAGGAAGAAGCCCATTAAGTTACCCATTAGACCTTGTAAAAAATAGAATTGATTGCGTGTGAGTCCTGTACCGTCATAATTCATATCTATAACCTCTTTTTCTACAAGTTGACAAGAGCCATCAACCCAAGAAAAGTTTGGTACAAAGTTACTATATCGCAGAGCTTCAGAGCAGACTTCAGAGCCATCTATATGGTAGGTATAGCACCAGCCTTTAGGCTCTACTGGATAGATATTTGTTACGCAACTATTAGAATCTATTTCTAGGAGGTATGAGGAGTGTAAGAAAGATAAGCATAAAAAAAGAGTTAGTATAGGCTTCATTACTTCGACCTATTCCTAATTAAAGTAATAACATGAGAAACAAGATAAATACCAACTGCGTAAGTAAGATACATACCCATAAGTGCAGAAAATGCTTGATAGTCTATTGATATTGTCTCTAGCATAGTTAACCCCTTATTTATGCCTACTGGGGGAGAACCCCCAACGATTTAACGGATAAAGTTGACAACAACCTTAATAACCCAAATAGCAGCCAAGAAAGTAATAATTGCCAAACCAATAGTCTCTACAGGACCCAAATCAAACGCAATACTACTTAGATCAATAGCAGCATTAGCAGACTTTGTAGTACCTACTACTAGACCCAAGCCAAGAGCAACAGCAACTTTACCTGCAACTTTTTTTGCACCAGCTTCCACACGGTCACATACTGTAACAACTCTACTTTTTACATTTTGTAAGAATTTTTTCATAACTTACCCCTTTTTTAATTTGTGAGTTCAAAGACTCAAGAGACACCCCCATCTCTTCAGGCTTTGGACTTGAAACTATGGCAGTTAAGCCACAGTTATTTTTTTTGTTGATCAGCTGGTACTTTGTATGGATTATCTTTGGTAATAATGTAATCTAAACCTTCTGTTTTAACCATCATAGAGCCGTTTTGACCGTCTTTACCTCTGTATGTAATGTAAGAGAAAGGTATAGAGATATAAGCATCAACATTTGATTTAAGTTTATGAAAGTCTTTATCAGGCATCTGTACAACATCTACATCTTTGATGCGGTTACCCTCTTGGTCTATAAAGAGCTGTTCTACTGTAAGTTCTACGAATTTTTTTGTTATTTCACCAGTTTTTTTATCTGTATAGTTTTTTTGAATTGCCTCAAAGATTTGACCTGTTAGTATATATTGCATTATTAACCCCTTGTTATGCGTTTTTTCCCCGATTTAAAACAGTAGGCTACCAACGGGGTGATGATAGCCCAGAGACTAGAAAGGTATAGTACTTCTGTAATAAGCACTTCTAAATGACTTTAAATTACTTTTAAGAACACTAATTGAAGAAGAATTAGAACAGTTACGAATCTCTTTTTCTAATTCCATCTCTTCAGTTTGAAAATCATCATAAGACATACCATTAAAGTACTCTTCATTTACATCAATTAAATAGTCAGATGAATTATCTTTGTTATCCGAAGGCATATCAAAGTCATTATTATTCAACAAATAATTATTAAAATCTTCAGCTTCTTCATCAGACATAAAATCATCTTTGTTATCCCAAGGCATATCAAAATTATTATTATTCAGCAAATAATCATTAAAATCTTCAGCTTCTTCATCAGACATAAATCCACCTACAGTAAACTCATCTTGTATATCCTCATCCCAACCACTTGTACAGTCATCAAAAAACCCCATTACAAAACCCCCTTTCTTGAAATTACCTCACCATTTTCATCATACCAATCAGGCAAACCACAAGCCTCAAAAGCCTCAATATAGCAAGGAGAGTAGTTATCAAAAAAATCAGATGGCAGAGAATCAAGTAGCATTTGAATCTCCTGATTTTCAGTTTTCATTGTGGTTTTCTCCTTTTTGTGTATTCTCTATATGGTATAATAAAGACAGTGTATAACCATATTGTTCTCTATATGAGAATATATATACCGTAATTCTACAATAGAGATTTTAAAAGGAGCTTATACTATGAACGAAAATCTAAAAAAAATAAGTAATTCTCTAAATATAGGCTTATCTACCTTATATAAATGGAAAAATGATGAAAATAGAAAAGTTCTATATGATTTTATAATAGAGAATTTTGAGAGAAATAGTTCTACTATAAAGAATATAGAAAATATAGAAATATTAGAATATTTCAATAAATTAACAGAAGATGAGCAAAGAATGTATAAATCAGAGATGGAAGTTAGAATTTTACGAAAAAATTTGGATAAAGCTAAAGAAGTATAATTATCTAACTATAAACTAAAACCGGGGGATAAAATGATAAAAATAATTGTACTTTCTATTATGATAGTATCTTACACAAATGCACAATCTTTATTTGGAAATACAGAGGAAGAGAAAATAGAGTTTCAGAAAAAAATCATATCTGGCGTAGGAGATAAATTATTAGATGGCTTAAAAGGTGTAGGAAAACTTGCAGATTCTTATGTAGATGACTACAAAAAAGAAAAAAAGTCAAAGAAAGATGATATTGAGAGAGAGAAAGCAAAGAAAGAGTTGTTTGCTCAAATGAATGGAGATTCTAATAAAAATCAAAAAAAAGAAAAAAAGAATTTCATAACAGTTAAGTAAAAATAGGAGAATAAAATGGCATTACAACCAGAGCAGATAATAGAGAAGATAGCACCAATATTTACTCAAGGGATTATAGTTATCATAGGAATAGCATTTGTTATGATAGTTTTCAAACTTATACTTAAGTCAATTTTCAAGCCAAAAGAGAAGAGCTATGTATCAGAACCTAGGTACAGAGAAGAAGAGTCTAGTTATCAACCAAGTGGCAAATGTGAAGAGATGGGAGCTATTAAGGTTTTACTTCTTATTATTTTAGTTCAAACTAGCTATATAACATATAGTTTATTTCAATTAGGTGTAGGGGATTAGGATGCAACTAACTATAAAAAATATATCTGAACAAATACAAGTCAAAGAAAAAACAATAATTGAAGCTATATATAATCTAGGTTGGGTAGAGAAACAAGGTAAATGGGCAGTTGCAACACAATCTGGTATAGAGCATGGTGCAATAGAAAAATACAATAATAGATATAAAAATAAATATGTAGTGTGGGATGATTCAATACTTAACAATAATATTTTTTTAAATTCATTACTAGATGTAGAAAACAAAAAAATACAAAAAGGTAGTGAGTATGAAAAGTTTATAGCAGATATTTATAAATCAAGAGGATATACAATAGCCGAAAATGGACTTATGAATGGCTTGAAAGATGATGGTATTGATATAATCGCAAAACATGACAAAGAAATAGTCTTCATTCAGTGTAAGAATTGGAATCAAGAGGGAAAATGGAAAATCACACATAATGACATAATGATATTTAGAACAAGAGCTAGAGATTATGTTGAAAATAAAAAAATATTTAAAGGCTATAAACTACAAGCTAGATACATTGTATCAGGTAACTTTATAGACCCCTCAGCGATTAAACATATAGAAGAGATACAGAAGAATGGTAAGAGAGTAGATTACGAGATAATAGAGTTTAAAAGAGAGCTTACTATCAAAATAGATAATGAGAAGTATAAAAAATTAGTAGATATAGCTCAAGTAAATAATATATCTATGAATCAAGCAATAGAAAGACTATTATAGTTTAAGAGCATACTATGTGAGCGGTTGCAGGTGGAAAGCAATAAGACATCCTCACGCCCTAACCGGTTGTGTGAACATTTTTTTTCAAAAAATCGTCCTAAAAAGAGCAAAAAGCAAGATTCTTAAGTATAGAAAAATACGGCAGACTCTGCCAAAAAGTATGTTGAAAGTATGCCAACAGCTAACTAATAATATTATTGAAGCCCTTTACATAGGGAAATACCTCTAATATTCAGAGGGTTCGAATCCCTCACTGTCCGCCATACTTTTATGATATTAATACTATAATCTTTTCCTAATAGAAAATAAGGTGATTAGTATGATTTTGAGTAGTAGTATAAAAAGAACAAAACTAAAATATATAACCATAACATTTACTATATTATTTGTAAGTATTCTTTTACGGCTCTATTATGATAAGTATCAAACAGAGGCTATCTTTAAAAGAGAGATTGATGCTATGCAAAAATATACGGCTCTTCTCTTTAATAGCGAAATACGCAATCTTCAAGGACAGTATCTTAGTATCAATAAGTATTATCAAAATGAGTTAGATTTTAATTTGCTTATCAAGCAAAGAGATCGTCTTAAACTCTATGAAAAACTAAAATCTGACTACTACTCACTCAAAGAACTCAATCCCCATTTTTATGTTATGCATATTTTTGATAAAAATAATACCACAATACTCCGTATGCATAAGCCTCAATCTTATGATGACAATCTAACGAATATTCGACCTATAGTCAGAGAAGTCAATAGAGAAAAAGTCAAAAAGAGTGGTTTTGAAGTTGGAAAAAATGGTATGACTTACCGAATTACTATCCCCTATACCAATAGAGAAAAGGAACATATAGGAGTTATTGAATATGGTATAAACCCTTCGTACTTTATAGAAAAACTAAGACAAAATATTACTATAGAGGCTATGATATTGGTCAAAACAGATGCACTCTCACCACTTACCAACAAGATAGAGAAAAAAAAGATAAAGAAAAAAAAGATAGGGGTATACTCTATTATCCAAACTTCATCACTTTTTGAGAAGATAAGCTCTCAAATAGACCTTAATAAACCATACCAAATTTTAAATTTTAACAATAAAAGCTATCTTATAGAGAATAATTTGGAGTTAAATAGTTTTAGAGGAGAGGATGTTGCCAAGATTATTGTAGCTCATGATATAACCTCTTTTATAGAGAACCATCAAGAGAATATATTCTTTATACATAGTCTTAATCTTTTTATTTTGATTCTTATTGCCAGTGTTATTATCTATATCTTTAATATCTATACAGCAACTATACAAACACTGAGCCTCAAAGCAGAACACTATGAGACAAAGGCTATTACCGATAACTTAACGGGTCTTTATAATAGAGAATATCTCAATCGCTTTTATCCAAAAATTACGAATAATATAAAAAATCATATTTATGTCTGTGTTCTTTTTGATATAGACCACTTCAAACATGTTAATGATACCTATGGGCATGTTGTGGGTGATCAGGTACTCAATCAACTCTCAAAACTCGCCCAAGATTATTTTAGAAAAACTGATATTTTAATCCGTTATGGAGGAGAAGAGTTTATTTTGTTTATTAAAGATATTACCTATCCTGTAGCCTCTACAAAGATAGAGAATTTTAGAAAATATATAGAAGCAACCAATAAGTTTCCACACAATATAAAAATTACAATTAGTGTGGGTGTGGGTGTTGTACAAAATAAAGAAGAACTCAACCTCTTGGTTGATAGAGTAGATAAACTACTCTACCAAGCCAAAGAGAGTGGTAGAAATAGAGTGATATTTGAAAAGTACCTAAATTAGTCTACTTCTGCATCAATAATATCATCATCATCTGCTTTTTTAGCACCTTTGGCTGTGCCTTCTTGTTCGCCTTTCTCTTTAGCATAGATTGCTTCTGCTAATTTGTGGCTCTTTTCAGTAAGTAGTTTTACCTTCTCTTCTATCTGCTCTTTGGATGCAGAGTCATCTTTGAGAACATTCTCTAGCTCTACTAAAGCAGCTTCTATTCCAGCTTTTTCAGTAGCATCAAAACTTTCACCAAGGTCAGTTAATGACTTTCTTGTTTGGTGGATAAGTGCATCTGCTTGGTTTTTAACTTCTACAAGTGCTTTTCTCTCTTCATCTTCTGCTTTGTGAGCTTCGGCATCTTGTACCATTTTTTCAATCTCATCATCACTAAGTCCTGACGAACCAGTAATTTTAATCTCTTGTGATTTTCCTGTACCTTTGTCATGTGCTGATACTGTAAGAATACCATTGGCATCAATATCAAAGATTACTTCAATCTGAGGTACGCCTCTTGGAGCTGATGGGATATCTCTGAGTTCAAACATACCAAGAGATTTATTATCTTTTGCAAACTCTCTCTCACCTTGAAGTACATGGATACTTACAGCTGGTTGGTTATCTTCTGCTGTAGAGAATACTTGTGACTTTTTGGCTGGGATAGTTGTCCCTTTCTCAATCACTTTAGTAGTCACTCCACCTAGAGTTTCAATACCAAGACTTAGAGGCGTAACATCAAGAAGAAGAACATCTTTTACATCACCAGCCAATACACCACCTTGAATCGCAGCACCAAGAGCTACAACCTCATCAGGGTTTACTGATTTGTTTAACTCTTTCCCAAAGAATTTTTTGACCTCTTCTTGTACCAATGGCACACGAGTAGAACCACCAACCATAACTACTTCTTTTACAGAGTCTTTTGTAACACCTGCATCTTTAAGTACAGAAGCAATAGTTTTGATAGTACTTGCTACCAAATCAGAGATTAATGACTCAAATTTTGCTCTTGTAATTTTGGTTACTAAGTGCTTTGGTCCAGAAGCATCTGCTGTGATAAATGGTAGGTTAATCTCTGTTTCTGTTGCTGAAGAGAGCTCTTTTTTGGCTGCTTCTGCTGCGTCACGGAGTCTTTGAAGAGCCATAACATCTGCTTTAATATCCACACCTGTGTCTGATTGGAATCCATTAGCAACAAAATCAATTATTCTATTATCAAAATCATCACCACCCAAGAATGCATCACCACCTGTAGACATTACCTCTACAACACCATCACCAGTCTCTAGTACAGTAACATCAAATGTACCACCACCAAGGTCATACACTACAATCTCTTCAGCATCTTTTTTGTCAAGACCATACGAAAGAGCTGCAGATGTTGGTTCGTTTATGATTCTTAGTACATTCATACCAGCAATCGTTCCAGCCTCTTTTGTTGCTTTTCTTTGTGCATCATTAAAGTATGCAGGTACAGTAATAACCGCGTCCATTACTGGCTCACCAAGGTATGCTTCTGCATCTTCTTTCATTTTAATAAGAATTTTTGCAGAAATCTCTTGAGGCGTATAAGTTTTACCCGCTACCTCAATAGCACATGCACCACTTCTATCTATTACATGGTAAGGGAGTCTCTCTTTTGCCTCATTGGCTTTCTCTTCATCACACATAAGACCCATAATTCTTTTGATAGAGTAGATAGTTTTTTCTGGGTTTGTTACTGCTTGTCTCTTTGCAGAGTCACCTACAAGAACTTCACCTTTATCTGTATATGCTACTACTGAAGGGGTTGTATTTTTACCCTCTTTGTTTGAAATAATAGTTGCCTCACCACTTGTAAATACAGCCATTGCTGAGTTTGTTGTACCTAAATCAATTCCTAATACTTTTCCCATATCTGTTTCCTTATTTTATTAATTTTTTATTTTTTTGTACTTACCATAGATGGTCTTAGTACTCTATCTTTTATCATATAGCCTTTTTGCATCACTTGGACAATATGCCCACTCTCATGCTCATCGCTATCTACTTGCATAATCACTTGATGATGATTTGGGTCAAACTCTCCATCACACTCTATCTCTTTAATAGAGTTTTTCTCCAAAACCTTTTTGAGTTGCTCATAAGTAAGCGTTACTCCCTCTTTCATCTTCTCTATAACCTCAGATGACTCTTGCTCTTCTGCCTTAGCAATAGAGAGCAGTGCTTGGTCAAATGAATCCATAACAGCAAGAATATCTTTAGAAAAACTCTCATTGGCATAACTAATGGCTGCGGATTTATCTTTGTGCAAACGCTTTTTTGTATTTTCAAAATCTGCGTGAGAGCGTAAAAATTTATCTTTCCAATCCGCAGCTTCCTCTTGTGCTTCTTTAAGAGGGTCACTATTTTCAGGGAATTCTACATCTTCCAAAATCTCTTCTATAGGTTGTTCCTTAGACTCTTCATCTAGCTTTTCACCCATGCAAGGATCTCCTTTATTATCTATTTTTTTGCATCTATTTCTAATGCTTGGTCGTATTATACAACATTGAGTTAAGTTTGTCAAGTCATAGTTTAATTTTTTGACTAACTATAGTTTAGTCTCTCTAACTAAAGGTTAAAATAGTCTCTTTTTTATGTAGATTTTATTTTGGAACTGTATACTCCAAATATTATACAAAAGGAGTAAAAATGAATAAAAATTTTCGTATAGCCACTATGGCGTATCTTGTTTGGCTCACGACTATCTTAGGTGCAGGTCTATTTGCTGGTATTGCAGTAGCACCAGTAATTTTTCATACAGACCAATGGCTAGGGGCAGAGGTGCTTAGCCACTACCAAGAGGGTCTTATTATGACAGAGAACTTTTTGAAACTCTCTTATTTAGTTACAATTACTGTTATCGTTGTTTTTTTGTATGAGGGGTATAAGTATAAAAAATTTGAGAGAGACACAATCACCCAAGTAGCTACCTTTTTTGTCTTAGCTACTGGGTTGCTCTTCTCTCAATACTATGTCCCTGATATTATAAATATGCAATTAGCAGGAGAAGCTATGACCCAAAGTGATGCTTTTTTGAATACACATAGAGGTTCAGAGATAAATTACAAAATATTCTCTTTGGCTCTTTTGGTGCTGATTGTCCGTAATATGCAAAAGGCGTGTAAGTAGCAATGTCTTCACAAGTGATACACCCATTTAAGCCCATCCTCTTTAAGGATACAAAGATACTTATACTAGGCTCATTCCCTAGTATAAAATCTTTTGAAAACAACTTCTACTACACCCATCCACACAACCAATTTTGGAAAATACTCTCTATGATTACAGGCTACCCAGCCCTTATCAAAGACCAAAAGATGTGGCTTCTCAAAGAGACGCATCTAGGGTTATGGGATATGATACAGAGTTGCCACAGAGAGAACTCTTTGGATATACAACTCTATGATGAAGAGGTGAATGATATTCCTACTCTTTTAGAGGAGTACCCCTCTATTGATACCATAGCCTTTACAGGTCGCAAAGCCCAAGAGCTATTTGAGAGTAATTTTGGCTATTTATCTATCAAAAGAGTCTACCTCCCCTCTCCATCGAGTGCCTATGCCAAGATGAATATCCAGACAAAAGCCCAATGCTATGCAGAGCATCTACTCCCATGAAGATAGGCACAGATATAGTCCAAATTAGCAGAATAGAGAACTCTTTGGCTAAGTTTGGTATCCGTTTTAAAGAGAGGCTTCTCAACCCTAACGAGAGAGACCAGAGCAGAAGCATAGAGTCTCTTGCAGGAGTTTGGGCAGCCAAAGAGGCGATTGCCAAGGCTCTAGGGTGTGGTATTGGCAAAGAGTTAGCATTTTGTGATATTATTATCTCCAAAGATGCCAAAGGAGCCCCCTATTTTGAACTCACCCCACAAGCCCAAAAAATACACCAAATAACCCAAAGTTCTCTCTCTATTAGCCATGATGGAGGGTTTGCCATAGCTGTTGTAGCCCTCACCACACAAACCAAAGGAACTCTATGAAAAAATTTCTCTTCACTTTACTTATTATCCCCCTTTTACTTCTAGCAAATGATGATAGACCCCCTATAGAGCATAACTTTTTAGCCAAAAAAAATGTCCAACAGTTTGTTAATAGTATGGTCAAAAAACACCACTTCCAAAGAAGCACTATCACCAAAATCCTCAAAGATGCAAAACTAGACCGTGATACGCTTGATAGATATACAGGCAAATACAAAGTAGGCACCACCAATGGCTCTTGGCAACGCTACAAGGCACATGTGCTTGATAAAAGCTCCCTAGCCAAAGCCAAAAAATTCAAAAAAGAGTACTACAAAACACTCAAAAGAGCCAGTAGAGAGTATAGTGTGCCGTTAGAGTATATTGTAGGGTTTATCGCTGTAGAGAGTAAATTTAATGAGTTCGTAGGGGACTACCGTCTGCTTGATTCGCTCACTACCCTTGCATTCTATCCTAATCGTATGCAAAAGTTTTTCAAAAGTGAGTTAAAACACTTTTTTCTTATGTGTAGAGAAGAAGGCTTTAACCCATACAAGCTAGAAGGCTCTTTTGCAGGGGCTATGGGGAGTGTGCAACAGGTGCCTTCTGTATACCGTAAATTTGGAATGGATTATGACCGTGACGGCAAAAGAGACCCATGGAGCCTAAAAGATAGCATTGGTATTATTGCAAGATTTATGCACAAAAATGGCTGGAATAAAAGAGGCTTAGTAGCCGTACAAGCCACCTACAAAGGTAAAAGATTTACAAAACTCAAAGTAGGTCACAGAAAAAAATACTCCATCAAAACACTCAAAAAATATGGCATAAGACCCAAATCTAATTTTAATGAATCCAAAGCCTCACTACTAAGACTTCGAGATAAAAACCATGATGAGTTATGGCTAGGAGCCAAAAACTTTAGAGTCCTTACAAGATATAACAACTCCACAAGCTACGGAATGGCAATTCATAAAATTGCCCAATTTGTTAAATAAGGATTTTTTTTAAATTTTAGGGCAACCATGTAGGGGTGCCCCTACAAATATCTGTAGAGTTAAATAAGTGCCTTTTTTCTACAGAGGCTCTCTGTATAGAAGCTTCCAAATGGTATTAAAGAGGCTACAAAAAAGATAAAACTCTCTTTGATACTAAAGGGTGCTTCTTTGCTTGCTTCTATAAGTTGGTAGATAAAAAGCATAAAAAGTACTCCATGGAGCATTCCAAATATCTTGGTTGCCAAAGGATACCCCATCATATATTTTAGTGGCATGGCTATAAATAGCAGTATCAAAAATGAGTACCCCTCTATCTTATTTACAAACCGAAACTTCTCTAATTCAGACATATTTTCTCCTATTTTTTGAGGAAGTATAGCATAAGATATTTATATTTTTCTGATAACTTTTTATTAATAATATTTCGTTACAAAAGCATGAAGTTGGTTTGCAAATTGGTGTGCGTCTTTTTGGGAAAATGGTTTAGGGCCTTTGGTTATCTCTCCGCTCTCTCTAATCTCTTCCATTAGATTACGCATGGCTAGGTACTGTTTGATATTCTCTTTGGTATACAAAGCACCTCTATGGTCGATGGCATGGGCTTGTTTGCTAATGACTCTATCTGCAAGAGGAATATCAGCAGTTATTACCAAGTCTCCCTCTTGTACCATCTCTACTATCTTATGGTCTGCCTCGTCGGCTCCCTGTTTTACTATAAGGTAGGTTACTAGCATTGAGCGTCCTATTGTTACCTTTTTGTTGGATATTACAATAGTTTGCATCTGTAACCGCTCTATGGTTCGTAGAATAATGGGTTTAAGCAGGTTTGGGAGTGCATCGGCATCTATATAAAGCTTCATATTATTTGACTATCTCTTTGACGCGTCCTACCTCACGGCTCATCAGTCTTACTTTGATACCATGGGGATGCTGTGGGGACTTGGTCAGAATATCACGAACTACTCCATAGGTAATATATCCAGAAGATTGGTCTGCTTTGAGTACTATTCCTACATTGAGACCGCTTTGTATATTCTTTCGTAATCTATTTGGCATAAAAAATGTTCCTTTTATTTTGATTATATCATAATATAAGTTACGAAATTGTACAAAAATTATTACTAGGTTATTTATGAGATTACATAACACTCTCCAATCTATTGCGATTGGCTCTTTTGATGGGATTCATACCGCCCATAAAGTACTTATAGACCAAGCTGATGCTGTGGTTATTATAGAAAGAAATGGTGGATACCTTACCCCTGGATACAAACGCTCTCTTTATGCAAAGAAACCATGCTATTTTTACCATTTAGAGAAGCTAAAAGCTTTGAATCCTCAACTATTTGTTGCCAAACTTCAAGAAGATTTTCCACAACTTCAAAAGATTATTATTGGGTATGATTTTCATTTTGGCAAAGATAAAAAAGGTAATAGTTGTCTACTCAAAGAGCTGTTTGATGGGGAGGTGGTGATTGTAGAGGAGGTGTGTGTAGATGTTATATCTGTACACTCACGCGTTATCAAAGCCTATCTCAAAGAGGGAAATATCCAAAGAGCAAATAGCCTTTTGGGACGAGCATACTCTATAGAGGGTACTGTTATTAGAGGGCAAGGTATTGGTAAAAAAGAGCTAGTAGCCACACTCAATATTGAAACAAAATGGTATCAACTCCCACTAGATGGAGTCTATGCAACGCGTACCAAAGTAGATAATAGATGGTTTTATAGCATAAGCTTTTTGGGGCATAGGCTCTCTACCGATGGCTCTTTTGCAATAGAGACACATATATTAGACCAACGCATAGAGCAGAACTCTCCTCTAGTTGAAATAGAGTTTATAGAGTTTATTCGTAGCAATAAAAAATTTGCCCAACTCAAAGAACTCAAACAACAAATCATAGAAGATACCCTAAAAGCAAAAAGTCTGCTAAAGGAGCTATCATAGGCACAACTATAGAGTTAGACCCATCCAAACTCCCCACACAATACCAAGCACTCACACCTACTCCTACTACTGATGGAGTAAGCCATAGTGTTTATCTTTTGGGAGAGCAGTATGTTATCAAGATTTTTAATGCAAACTCAACAGAAATTATTGATAATGAGATAAAACTTCTAAACCAAATTCAATCACTCAAAATAGCCAAGATAGTAGAGAGATTTTCTATAAATAAGCAAGAAGCCCTACTCTATCAACAGATAGATGGCAAAAGTCTTGTAGAGCCTACTCTTGATGAGATTAAGCAAATAGGAGATTTTCTTCAAACATTGCACTCTTTGACAAAAGCTAAGAGCAATACCAATAGAGCACTCTATACCAAAGAGCGACTCAAAACACTTATAGACCAAGCAGACTCTATAGCTCTTTTAACGCATTTTAAAAATATCAGATGCAGACTCCAAAAAGATGGAATTATCCATGGAGACCTTTTTGTGGATAATGCCAAGTTTAGAGATGGAGAGTTATTGGCTGTATTTGATTTTTGTGATGCCTGTGTGGGAGATTTTTTGTTTGATGTAGCTGTGGTTGCTATTTCGTGGTGCTATGAAAAAGATATTCTAAATAATACTAAAGTAGTTGCACTCCTAAAGAGCTACAAAAGTCCATTGTCGCTAGAGGAGTTTAAGCCCTATATACACTATGCCCTCCTCTACTACACAACAAGCCGTTATATCCACAAAAGAGAGTACAAATCACTCCTCAAACGGCTAGATAGCCTATAACTCTCCTCTAATCTGATAGGTTATATCTCCTGCTCCAAAAGCGGTAATAAGCCCCTCGTGAAACTCTTTGATACCATGCCCATCTTTTATAACCTTGACTATGCCATCCTCTTTGGTGATGCTATCGGCCATAGTTAAGTTATAACGGCTCAAAGCCCCTTTGAGGTCTATATCCATAGTAAGCTCTCCTGCTGACCATATAGGCAACACCACTAGCTCATCTACCCCCTCAAAGCACTCTATAAAGCCTGTGAGATTATCCATAGTACGGCTATATTTATGTGGTTGCCAAATAACCTGTAGTTTTGTAAAGTTACGCAGTTGGTTATAGGTTTTGAGTGCATCCATAGTGACTTTTATCTCTGTAGGGTGGTGACCATAATCATCAATCACTACAATATTCTCTTGATTTTCTATAATATCAAACCGTTTTTTAATCCCTTTATAAGAGAGAAGATTCTTTTTAATATCTTCTATCTTTTCACCCAACTCTACTCCTGCTATTATAGCTAACGCTGTATCAAGAGCAATATGAGTGCCTAGTCCAAAGACCTCAAAGACTCCATACTCCAAAAGTTCAAAGCGAGTATAGGGTTCGCCATCTATAAGGATATACTCTATATTTTTAATATCTCTGCTTGGATAGACTCTAATAGCATCAAGCTCTAGGGTAGATAAAAATGCATCTTCTGCATTAATCACTCGTATCTCTGCTAGTGATAAAAAGTTACGATAGGCACTGTAAAATCGCTCCTCATCATACTCATAATACTCCATATGCTCTGGCTCGACATTGGTTACAATAGCCAAATAGGGATTGGAGTTAAGAAAGCTCTCATCACTCTCATCTGCTTCAAAAACTACTCTGTTATTCTCTGCATGACGCACATTAGAGCCAAACTCTTTGGAGATAGCACCAATTAAAGCATTGGTATGGGGTAGCATAGAGGAGAGTATTGCAGAGGTGGTACTCTTGCCATGGGCTCCACCTACTGCATAGACCTCTTTATCTCCCAAAATAGAGACTAGTGCCTCTTTGCGAGAGAGTAACTCTATATCTAACTCTACAGCCCTTTGGTACTCTGGATTGTTTTTGCGTACAGCAGCAGAGTAGATAACTCTATCTACCCCATCTACAGCATCTTTATGGTGAGGAATAGTGATTTTGGCTCCAAAACTCATAGCTAAGTCATTGGTGATTTCTGTCTGCTTTATATCAGAACCACTAATAGTATGCCCCTCATTTGCAAGGAATTTTGCCAAGGCAGAGAGTCCTATCCCCCCAATACCGATAAAATGGATCTTCATAACCTATTTGCTCTCTTCTAATACTCGCAACTCATCTTGAGCTCTCTGCACAAGTGCACTATTATCATCCAAAAACTTCTCTACATCTATCTTGAAAAACATCAAAAAGTATGCCAAGGGGTCTTGGGGGTCATATTTGTCTGTATCTGCTACTTTTTCTATAAATGTATCAAAATCTTTGCCTTGCATTACACAAACAGCATGTACCATCATAGCATCTTTTAAACGACTCTCATCAACCATATAATGTAAAACCTGAAAAAGCTCTTTTGCCCCTTTGGTATCGTTTTCACTATATCTCTCTATGGCATGTTCGTAAATGGCTCTTGCGGTAAAAAGCTCCTCTTGCTTACTCATATCAAAGCCTTTTTGTTGGCTAAGATACTCTGCTAATGTATCAAATGACTCTTTGAGTATAAAAGTAAAAATATCATTAATCTTATCTTCATCTTCACTTACTAATAAAAGTGCATCCAAAAGCTGATACCCTTTTTGAATACTTTTTTGTTCGTTCATCTCTTCTTCTAATAGTACTAAATTAGCCAAAAATTCTTTATTTGTTTTGAGAGCTTCTATATCAATCTCTTCTTGTTGCATTGTATGATTCCTATTTGTTAAATTATAAAACTATTTTAACATATTATGATGAAAGATAAGTTATATCTAGGTAGAATATAGTAGCTTACTTAAAAGGATTACTATGAGCCAAAGAGATGAAAAACTAGCACACTATAGAGATTTTGTAGCACAACATAATATTACTCTTGATGATGCACTCCTTGTCAAGGTTACTATAGGTTTGGGACCATCTATCTATAACAAGAATGCTGAACTAATAGCATGTTCGCAAGTAGATGAATTAACCACTGTACGAGAAAACTTTTTGAAGAAAAAATTGGCTCTTACACTTAGTGATAAAGAGTTAGATAAGGCAATCAAAGAGGTGTGTCAAGAGATAGGCTCTTCTGTCAAAACCAAATTTAGAGCCGTATTTTATACACTCCTTGTCAAAAAATTTGATAAAGCAGATATTTACGCTTAGTTGATGTATATCAAGCTTTGAGTGCTATAATTTCTGCTATTTTAGATACATTCAGGAGAGACAGTACTCATGGCTACTACAGACCTTATAGAAAAAGTAAAAAATCACCAAAGACTCAATCAAGAAGAGGCACTTGCTCTTTATGAGCTTGACCTTTATACCTTAGGAGAACTCGCTAGTAGTATTAGAGAGAAGCTCTATGGCAAAAAAAGCTATTTTAATATCAATCGTCATATCAATCCTACAAATGTATGTAAAGATGTATGTAAATTTTGTGCCTACTCTGCTACAAGAAAAAATCCAAACCAATATACAATGAGCCATAAAGAGATTTTGGATATTGCTAAAGTCGCATTTGAAAAAGGGGCAAAAGAGGTACATATTGTCTCTGCTCACAATCCTGAAGCAGGGCTAGAGTGGTATATGGGTGCTTTTCGCAAAATACGAGAGGAGTACCCTACCCTTCATATCAAAGCTCTTACTGCTGCTGAAGTAGATTTTTTGGCTCGTGAATATAATCTAAGTTATGATGAAATTTTAGACATGATGATTGAAAATGGTGTAGACTCTATGCCAGGGGGTGGTGCAGAGATATTTGATGAAAAAGTACGAGAGTTTATCTGCAAAGGCAAAGTGACCTCTGCTCAATGGCTTGATATTCATCGAAAATGGCACCAAAGAGGACGCATGAGTAATGCTACTATGCTCTTTGGACATATAGAGCAGAGAAAAGACCGTATAGACCATATCTTAAGACTGCGAGAGTTACAAGATGAGACAGGAGGTTTTAACGCTTTTATTCCTCTAGTCTATCAACGAGAAAATAACTATCTCAAAGTCACAAACTACCCAACAGGTCAAGAGATACTCAAAACTTATGCAATTAGCCGTATTCTCCTTGATAATATCCCACATATCAAAGCCTACTGGGTTACAGCCTCTATAGGGTTAGCACTTATAGCTCAAGAGTTTGGAGCCGATGACCTAGATGGTACTATTGACAAAGAGTCTATCCAGTCAGCAGCAGGAGCCAAGAGTAGCCATGGAATGAATCTTCTTGAATTTGTAAAAATAATTAAAAATAGTGGCTTTACACCTATAGAACGAGATAGTTTATATAATGAGTTGAAGGTTTATTAATGCAGGGAAATGGTAGGGTGATTGTCTCCTGACAACACCACATGCTAAGGATTTGAATTATATAGCACTGAAAATCTTATTTTAATTTTACTTGAATATAATCAAATGAAAAGGTATAAAACTATGAATAAAAAAGCACCAGAAATTAATGCAACATCAGATAAAATTGATAAAATCATAAATCGGATAAATT
>Ga0193965_1000240_pt1 | contig 18730 bp, 21 predicted proteins | sample FB_8_MG_FD_140330 | JGI IMG/M metagenome (GOLD analysis project Ga0193965, IMG submission 140330) | Microbial mat bacterial communities from the Broadkill River, Lewes, Delaware, United States - FB_8_MG | ecosystem: Environmental > Aquatic > Freshwater > River > Microbial mats | place: USA... | reverse complement strand
GGTGATAAATTAGCAATGATGAGATATAGTATTTATTCTGTTATATCTCCTGAAGGGTGTGCTTCTATTTTATGGAAAGACCAAGCTATGGTAGAAACAGCTACAAGTGCATTAAAAATAACATCTACAGATTTAAAAGAGGTAGATTTAATTGATGATGTTATTGATGAGCCTTTAATTGGAGCTCATAGAGATAAAGAAACAGCTATTAAAGTTTTAGGTGATTATTTCTTAGATACTGTAGCTGAACTAAAAGAGCTAAAAACAGAAGAGAGACTAGAAAAAAGATACAATAGACTTATGTCTTTGGGTAGTTTTGACTAATATTAATTAATAACTTCAAAACTAATTTGAAGTTATTAATCTTTTTCTATCTTCCAAAAACTTTTTTAAGAATAGATGTTGTTTGAGCTGAAGCTTTGGTTCTTATATCTTTCTCTTTTTTTGCTATTATTTTAAATAATCCCCTAATCGCCCCATCTGTAATATGTTCATCTAGATTTTTATCTGAAGCTTGAGATATAAAATCACCTAATCCATAACTATTAGCTGCTTGCATTAAAGAATTGTTTTGTGTAATATCTTTTATATTTTCTTTATAAAAACTGTTAAATGTATCATAATATTTTGCGACATTATTATCTTGCATACTTTTTTGAATAATTGGTTTTATTAGTTTTTTAAGAGATTGAGTTGTATTTTTTTTAAAATACTTTGTTATGGCATCATTATCTCCTGCCAAAATAGCTTTTGAATCTTTTATTGATATTTTTTCTATAGCATCAATAAATATCTCTATAGTTTTTGGAGCTGCTTGTGTGGCTGCATTATTCATTGATAAAATTAAATCATTTATTATTTTATCTCCACCTGCTTTTCTTATTACACCATCTAATTTCTCTAAATTCTTAGGAAGTTTTATTTTTGCATCTTTATTATTTAAATAACCATTCTTTTTACCTAAAGTTTCAACACCATATTTAGCTCCAACTTTTAAAGCCTCTTTTAGACCTCTTGTAATAGTTGAATCTTTTAAATTAATATTAGCTCCACTGTTTGAAGTTTGTGTTGCTTGATTTACTGTATCTATAGTGTTTTTTAAAGCACTCTCAAAATCAAAACTAAATAGTTGTGTTGCTAAAGTTGAACTAATAGCTATCATTAGTATTGGTTTTTTATTAAATTTAATCATTTCTAATCCTTTGAGTTTGTAGTTTTGTAATTATATTATCTAAATAAATTTTCTTTTTAGGAATATTAAAATCTTTCTCCTTTTTACTACAAAATCCACAATATTTACCTGCACCTGTTAAATTTATAATACTTTCTAGGTTTTTACAATTTTTTTCTTTAATTGCATATATAATTTCACCTAAAGTTACTTTTTCACATTCACATATTATATCTGTCATCTCAAATCTTGCCATTTAAACTCTCTCTTTTTTTATAAGTTCATAAGCTTCATTTATCTCTTGAAGTTTTTTTGTTGCTAAATCTATCATAGATTTAGATGCACCTTGCCCTGTAATAATATCTGGATGGTTTTGTTTTACAAGCTCTCTATATCTTTTTTTGATAGTTTTCATATCTTCAAGTTTACTACTATTTAAAATTTTATATGCTTTTTCTAAAGTTACTGTTTCTGAAGTTTCTCTTTGTTTATAAAAAGACTTAAATTGATTTATAATTTTATTCAAATCTGTATTTGATATTTTAAAAGCTTTTGATATATCTTCTATTATCATAAATTCTGTTTGAGAAAACTCACCATCTATAAAAGCTAAATTTAACAGATATTCAATAGTTTTTAATCTTTTTTTATAATCTTTTCTTGTTAATTTATAATATTTATTTGCTATATCTATAGTATTATCAAATGTTTTTATCTCTTCTTGATATAATTTTTTTAATTCATCTTTTATCTCTTCGCTATTTTCAAAGTGTTTTGATATATCTATAAAAGTATGATTTAACAGCTCCTCTTCAAGTTCTGATATATGCCCATCTGCTTTTGATACTTTTGCCATAAGTGATATTAAAAGACCAGCTTCATGCTCTTTTAGTTTACCTTTTAGTTTTTGTTTGATATCTTGTTTTATATATTTAAAATCACTGCTTCTATAGTTTTTGTTTAACATATAAAAAACTACTATTACAATTAAAACTACTAATAATTGACCCATATTTATTTACCTTATGAACTTTTTGTATAATTTTATCAAAATTTAGATAAAATAACTGTCTAAAATAAAATTTTAAGAGGTAAGATATGTTTGGTATGGGATTTATGGAGATCTTTTTAATATTGGTAATAGCTATTGTAGCTTTAGGACCTGAAAAGCTTCCTTCAGCAGCAGTTGATACAGTGAGATTTTTTAAAAAGTTTAAGGCGAGTTTAGATGATGCAAAATCTTCAATAGATCAAGAGTTACATATATCACAGATGAAAGATGAAGCTAATAGATTTAAAGAGAGTGTTAATGAGATAAAAGGTATAAGTAATGTATCATTAGATGATATCGCTTCTTTAGATGATGATATTATTAAAAAACCTACTACCCCTAAAGAACCAGAGGTATCAAGAGTAGAAAAACAATCAAATCAAGCACAAGAGTTTGAGCAAGAGATTGCAAAAATGCAACAACAAAAACCAGTTGAAAAACCTAAAGTTAGTTTAGAAAAAGTAGATTTAGCAAAAGAATATTCTCGACCAGAAGAAAATATAGCTATAAAAAAAGATGAAATTAAAAGTGAAACCAAAGAAGAGAAAAAGGTAACTGTATAATGTTAGAAAGTATAAAACCACATATTGCAGACCTTAGAAAAAGACTTGGTATCTCAATATTAGCTATTGTAGCAGCTTTTTTTGCTTGTTTTTCAGTATATGAACCTATATTAGATTGGATGATGGTACCAGCCCAAGCTGTATTAGCAGAGGGTTCTCAAATGGTAGCTATTGAAGTACAAGAGACATTCTTTACAGCTTTAAAAGTTGCTTTTTTTAGTGCTTTATTAGTTACTCTTCCTATTACATTATGGCAAATATGGTTATTTTTAGAACCCGCATTATTAGATAGTGAAAAAAGATTTGTAGTACCTTTTATATTAAGTGCTACTTTTATGTTTTTTATTGGTGCTTCATTTGCTTATTATGTTGTTGTACCATTTGGATTTGATTTCTTAATTAATTTTGGTAATCAAGTAGTTACAGTTATGCCAAGTATCGGTAAATATGTGACTTTTTTTACAAAACTATTATTTGGTTTTGGTATAGCTTTTGAATTACCAGTATTTACATATCTATTAGCAAAAAGTGGATTAATAACAGACCAAAGTTTAAAAGACTTTTTTAAATATGCTATTATTTTAATATTTATTATATCTGCACTTTTAACACCACCTGATGTATTAACTCAGTTTCTTATGGCAGGACCACTTATATTATTATATGGTATCTCTATATATATTGCAAAAGTTGTAAATCCAGCTGCAACAGATGATGAGATAGAGGAGCAAGAAGAGATGGAGGATATTAGAAATTAATCCTTTAAAGACATCAAGCTATGATTATACTTTACCAGAAGAACTCATAGCTACTTATCCAATAGAACCAGCAGACAAAGCAAAGCTTTTAGTTTACGATAGAGAGAGTAAAACTATCACACATACAACTTTTGAATATTTTTTAGATTATATCCCTTTAGATACAGAGATATTTTTTAATGATACAAAAGTTATAAAAGCTAGAATATTTGGACATAAACCAACAGGTGGTAAAATAGAGTTGCTTTTTAATAAACCTTTACCAAATAATCAATATCTTGTTTATATGAGAGGGAAAGTTTTTGAAGAGCTTATTATAACTTTTGATGATGGATTGAGTTTAAAAGTTATAAAGCTTCAAGAGGATGGAACTAGAATTGTAAAGTTTTTTCAAAACAATAAAGAGTTAGATTTTTTATCTTTGGTTGAAGTTCTAAATAAAATAGGTCATCTTCCTCTACCTCCATATTTAAAAAGGGAAGATGAAGAGAAAGATAATACTACATATCAAACACTATTTAGTAAAAATTATGGTGCTGTAGCAGCTCCTACTGCATCTTTACATTTTACAAAAGAGTTATTAGAAAAGTTGGAAAATAGATACAATACAAATTATCTTACACTTCACGTTGGGGCTGGTACTTTTAAACCAGTTGAAACAGAAGATATTCTTGACCACCCTATGCATAGTGAATATTATGATATCCCAGATATATCAAGAGATGTTTTAGATAGTGATAAAAAAGTTTTAGCAGTAGGAACTACTGTAACTAGAACTATAGAATATTTTAATGATACAAAAAAAACTAATGGTGAAGCAAATCTATTTTTAAATCCATTAAATAAACCAAAAAGGGTAGATTATCTACTTACTAATTTTCACTTGCCAAAATCTACACTTATTATGCTTGTATCTTCTTTTATAGGCTTAGAAGAGACTATGAACATATACAAAGAGGCTATATAGAAAAGATATAGATTTTTCTCTTATGGTGAAACTATGTTAATAATATAACTTTATTACACATATATCAAACTCCCAAATAGATAAAATAAACTTTAGAAGTAGAGAAATCTTAGTAAAAAGAGATGATTTACTTCATAATGATTTTTCAGGTAATAAAGCTAGAAAGTTTTACTATTTTTTTAAAAATGATTTTGTAAATATTGATACTATTATAAGTTATGGTTCAAATCAATCAAATGCTATGTACTCTTTATCTGTATTAGCTAAGCTTAAAAATTGGAAATATATATATTATACAAATCATATCCCAAGTTTTTTAGAACAAAACCCTCAAGGTAATTATAAATATGCTTTAGAAAATAATATGCAAATTATTATAGATAAAGATTTTGATGTAGATAGTTTAGAGATAAAAGATAATCAACTTCTTATTAATGAAGGTGGGGCTATATATGAAGCCTCTTATGGTTTAGAGATATTAGCAAAAGAGATAGAGGATTATTTTAAAAATAAAGATAGTGATAAAATAAAAGTTTTTTTACCAAGTGGTACAGGAACAACAGCTTTGTTTTTACAGAAATTTTTAGATATAGAGGTTATTACAACACCTTGTGTTGGAGATAGCCAATATTTAACTAAGCAGTTTTTAGAGCTAGAAAAAGATATATCAAAACACCCAACTATTATAGCTCCACCTAAAAAATATCATTTTGGTAAATTGTATAAAGATAATTATAGATTATGGGAAGAGTTAAAAAATAGTACAAATATAGAGTTTGATTTATTGTATGACCCTGTAGGTTGGCAAACATTAATAAATAGTGATATATTTAAAGATGAAGATATAACTATATTATATCTTCATCAAGGTGGGCTAATAGGCAATGAAACTATGATAGCAAGATATCAACACCTGTTTTCTAAATCTAATTAAAAAGAGCTTTGTGTTCTATTTTTGTACAATGGCTTTGTACAACTTTCATACCATTTTCTTCTGCTTTTTTAGCAGCAACATTATGAACCAAACCTAATTGAGTCCAGATACAATCTACATCTCCTCTTGATATAGCTTCATCTACAACAGATGCTATAACTTCAGGTTTTCTAAATATATCAACCATATCTATTTTGATATCTGAGGGTATATCACTAAGACTTCTATAAACTTTTTCACCAAGTATAACATCTTCTTTTGGATAAACAGGGATAATATTAAAACCTTTATCTTTTAGATATACTGCTACTTTATTACTATCTTTTTCAGGTTTTGGAGAACACCCTATAATTGCTATTGTTTTTGTATTATTAAATATCTCTTTTATCTCTTCTTTATTGCTATTTATTTGTGGCATTTCACATTCCATATTTATCCTTTTGATTTATATTTTAATAAAATTATACAATAAATAGTATAATTTATTAATTAGCTATAGCTTTTGCTAGTTTTTGAAGATTTTTTGACCATTTTGGATTGAGTGGACTTATCTTAATTACAGGAACTCCAACTGCTTTTGCTATCTGTTTTGCTACTTTTTCACTAAATTCAGGTGCTGTAAATACTGCTTTTACATTCTCTTGTTTTGCTTCACTAATTAGATGCATAACTTGTTTTGGTTTTGGATTTTTTCCACCAGCTTCAATTGCTAGTTGTGTTAGTCCATAATCTCTAGCAAAATATCCCCAAGCAGGGTGAAATACCATAAACTTTGAACCAGTTTCAATATCTACAAGAATTTTTTTGATTTTTTTATCTGTATCACTTATATGTTTTAAAAAATTTTCATAGTTTATTTTATAATAGTTAGAGTTTTTTTTATCTTCTTTAATTAAACTATTATATATATTTTTTGCAATGATTTTTACATTTAATGGACTTGTCCAAATATGAGGGTCTAAAGATTCTTTCTTTTTATCTCCAGAGTGTTTTACCATACTAGCTTTTTGTACCCCTTCATCTAAACTTATAACATCCATATTTTTATTTTGATTTATAAATTTTGGAAGCCAAACTTTTTCAAACTCTACACCTATTGCAAAATATATATTTGCTTTTGATATATCTTTCATTTGAGATGGTTTTGGTTCATAAGAGTGTGGAGAATTACCTGGTTTTACCATAAGTGAAACATTTACTTTTTCACCACCAATAGCTTCTACAAAGGTTTTTTGAGGTAGTACACTTACTACTACATTTACATTTGCATAACTAAATGTACTAATTGCTATAATTGACATTAATATTAATTCTTTCATTTTATCCCCTTAAAATCTATAGTGTAAACCGATAGATGTAACTTTTGTATCTACATCATCTCTATTTTCTGGAAGCTCTTTACCATTTTGAAAAGAGTATTTAGCAAATATATCAAAGTTTTTAAACTTTTTCCCTAAATTAAACATATATGTTTCATCTTGTTCCATAGCATGGTGTTGTACTTTTGCACCATCATCTAAAACTGTAAACACTCTTTTACCAAAAAAAGCACCAGCACCTGCTATATACCCTTGGTAATTTAGACCCACTTTTACAAAGTTTGTATTATAATTTTTTTCATAAAAATTATATTGTTTTTGAATAGGGTCATTTGGATTATATGTATCACCATCAATTTTTATAAATTTACTACCAATTGTTAATCTCCCTTTTAGTTTATTGGCTTTAAAACCTTTGTATAAACTTAAATCATATTGATTTACATCAAATGGTTTATAATCACTTCTATAAAAATCAATTTTTGCCCCAAATCCTTTTTGTAGCTTATATCCAGTACCTAATCCATAAACTTTCCCTTGGTCGGTTGGAGCTAGATTATCTATTATTTTAATATAACTAGCTTTTAAATCAAGCTGTTTATTTAAAAAATATCTATAACTTGCATTATATTTTCTTACATCTAGTTCAAGAGGGGCTCTTGTCATTGGATGAATAAGATTTACATCATCTTTTAAATACCCTATATCTATTTTTCCACTTTTATACTTGTGAGATAGATTAAGGTTAAGTATTTTCCCATCAACTTTTTTTAAAGAGTTACTATAATCTTTTTTTCCACTATATATAGATACCTCACTATTTCCATATAAAAGTGAAACTCCACACAACAATGTTGTAATTTTTAATTTCATATTTTTCCTTTGCGACTTAGTTGCATAAATGAAATAATATTAGAAAAAAGCTTAATTGCGACTTAGTTGCATTAAGATTAATTAGTTATAATTTTAATATGAGTATAAATCAAATAATAAAAGATAAAAATATAAAATTAACTACAGCTAGAGTCGCTATTTTAGAGCTTTTTAAAAGTGCAAATAAACCATTGAGTTACGAAGATATCAAAAAAGATATAGCTATGGATAAAGCAACATTTTATAGAAATATCTCTAATTTTGAAGAAAAAGGGATTATAAATGCTTTTGAGTCAAATGATAGAAGAAGATATTTTGAACTAAATATTAAACCTCATGCACATTTTGTTTGTGTAAGTTGTAATAGTGTGAAATGTATAAAAACAATAGATATAGATATACCAAATCATCAAATAAATAATGTGATTATAAATGGGAAATGTGATATTTGTATTTTAAATAATAGGTAATTATTAACTTAATCTCTTTGTAACCATATTGTAATTTAAATTAAATAAACTTCTTAAATTTAATTTTAAGGGATAATAATTGGAAAAACTTTTTCAAAAACTTTCATTAAGTAGTGCTTCTTTAGTATTTTTAATACTTATAGGTATTTTTATTACACTATTTAATGCTTCAAAACCTGCTATTGATGAGTTTGGATTTGATTTTATAACAGATTCTACTTGGAATCAAGAGGTTGTTATCGATACTCCAAAAAAAGATGAAGATACTTATCTTGAAGATGAGTTACTTAGTGATGATTTGATGATTGATGAGACAGATGAGCTTTTAAGTGATGAAGATAACAGTGAAAATAGTTTAACTAAAACTGTTTTTGGTGGTTGGATACCAATAGTTGGTACTGTTTTATCTACAATTATTGCTTTAATATTTGCATTGCCTATAGCTATGGGAATTGCTGTTTTTTTAGCAGAGATTGCTCCAAAAAATATATCTCATATAGTTGGAATTGCCATTGAGTTATTAGCTGCAATTCCAAGTATTATATTTGGTATGTGGGGATTATACTATTTTGCTCCTATAATTGCAGACCTTGTTGGTGGTTATCAAGTATCACTTTTAACAGCTGGTTTAGTTCTTGGAGTTATGATACTTCCTTTTATGGCAGCAATTACAAGAGATAGTATGAATACAACTCCAGATGTATTAAAAGAGTCTGCTTATGCTTTGGGAGCTACAAAGTTTGAAGTTATAAAAGATATCATATTTCCATATTCAAAAGTTGGGATTATAGGTTCTATTATATTAGCTCTTGGTAGAGCTTTAGGTGAGACTATGGCAGTTGCATTTTTAATTGGTTCTATTTTCTCTTTACCTGAAGCTATAAATGACCCAACAGTTTCAATACCAGTTGCTATGGCAAATAATTTTGGTGAAGCATCTGGATTAGGTGAGAGTTCACTATTTTATCTAGCTCTTATACTTTTTATTATGAGTTTCTTAGTTATTGGTATAGCAAAGTTTCTATTTTTAAAAAAAGGGGTTAAATAATGAGACTATTAATAAATAAGGTAATTTTAGGGTTATCTATATTTTCAGCTATTTTAGGACTTGCTTTTTTAGGTTGGATATTAGCTACACTATTTTTTAAAGGGATAAGCTCTTTTCATTTTAGTTTATTTTTAAATGATTTAATTGATGGTGGATTAAGAAATTTAATTATAGGTCAGTTTATTATGGCTGCAATTGCAGGTATTATTGGAATTCCTCTTGGTATGATGGCTGGAATCTATTTAAGAGAATATGGAAGAGGAAAGTATGCATCAATTATTAGAGATTTAAGTGATATTATGATGTCAGCTCCTTCTATTGTAATAGGTGCTTTTGTATATGCAGTTGTTGTAATACCATCTGGTGGTACAAGTGGATTTGCAGGAGCTATAGCCTTAGCAATTATGATGATACCAATTATTATAAATACAACTGATTCTATGCTCTCTTTAGTTCCAAAAGAGTTAAGAGAAGCAGGTATTGCTCTTGGAGCTTCAAAGTATAGAGTGATATTAGATATTGTTTTAAAAGCTGCTAAAGTTGGAATTATGACAGGCATTTTACTTGCTTTTGCTAGAATTATTGGAGAGACTGCACCACTTCTATTTACAAGTGAAACTAGTAACTATTTTAGCTTAGATTTAACACAAGCTTTCCCATCATTGACTGTAAGTATCTATGATTTAGCAAATGAGCCAATTGAAGCAAGTCGTGATTTAGCTTGGGCTGCTTCATTTATACTTACATTTTTAGTTCTTGTTATTAATTTAACAGGAAGATTTATAACAAGAAACAAACACAAATAAGGATAATAAATTATGTCAAATATTATGAATATAAAAGATTTTTCATTTACTTATGCAAGTGCATCTGAACCATCTTTAAAAAATATAAATATGCCAATAGAGAAAAATAAAATAACAGCACTTATAGGTCCTAGTGGTTGTGGTAAATCTACACTATTAAGATCTATGAACAGAATTCACGACCTTTATACAGGTAATAAATATGATGGTAAAATAGAGCTTTTAAATGATGATAAAAGTTATAGTAATATTTTAGATATTAAAAAAGAGAATGATTTTATTAATTTAAGACAAAATATAGGAATGATATTTCAAAAACCAACACCATTTCCTATGAGTATATTTGATAATGTTGCTTATGGTTTAAAAATTGCAGGTATTAAAGATAAAAAAGTATTAGAGGAAAAAGTTGAAATTGCTTTAAAAGGGAGTGCTTTATGGAAAGAGGTAAAAGATAGATTAAATCAATCTGCTATGGGATTAAGTGGAGGGCAGCAACAAAGACTTTGTATAGCACGTGCAGTTGCAGTAAAACCAAAAGTATTACTTTTTGATGAACCAACATCAGCACTTGACCCTATATCAACTGGAGCTATTGAGGAGCTAATAGTTGAGTTAAAAAAAGATATCTCAATAGCAATTGTAACACACAATATGCAACAAGCAAGTAGAATTAGTGACTATACAGCATTTATGTATCTAGGTGATCTAATAGAGTTTGATAAAACTGAAAATATATTTTTAAATCCAAAAGAGAAACAAACAGAAGATTATATTACTGGTAGATTTGGTTAAGAGGGGAAAAAATGTTAAGTAATTTTAAAGAAGATATTCAAAGTATAAAAGTAAAAGTAAAAGATATAGGTGAGGGTCTTGTAATAGCAAATACTCTTTTATTAGATGGTATAAAAGATTGTAATGATGAAAAATTTAATGAAGCTAAATCTCATATTATAAATATCGGGAATAAAACAAGTGATATAGATAATGAGATTGTAAAAGTTCTTGCCTTATACTCTCCAGAAGCAAAAGATTTAAGACAAGTGGTATCTTATTTTAAAATAACAAATGAACTTTTAAGAGCTACTACAAATACAAGAAGTTTTATAAAAGGCTTTACAGAGGTTTGTGAAGATGTTGATATTGAAACACTTAATGAATATGCAATTCCTATGCAAAGTTCAACAGTAAAAGCTATAAAAATGGCTATATCTATGATTGATATTGATTGTGAAGATGAGATAAGAGATATTTATAATGAAGTGGTTATAGAGGAAAATAAAAATGATGATCTTTATGAGATGGTTGAGAAAAGTCTTTTTGCACAAGCAGATAAATCTGATGATTTTGAAAAGTTCCATAATATGCTAAAAGCTTTAAGAAAAAGTGAAAAAGTAGCAGATAGAGCTATTAGTATAGCAGGACTTTTAGTTTATAGTAAAGTTGGTGGAAATATCTAATAAATAAGATATAATATAATTATGCAAAATACAATATTAATAGTTGAAGATGAAGAGGATATTTTAGATTTACTTGAATACACACTTTCAAAAGATGGATATGAGGTAATATGTTGTTTAAATACTTCTAATGTAAAAAGTATATTAGATGAAGAGAATATTGACCTTATTATTATGGATAGAAACTTACCTGGATTAGAGGGTAGTATTTTTATTAAAAATATAAGAGAAAAAGGGTATAACCAACCTGTAATTTATCTAAGTGCAAAAGATAGCAGTGATAATATAATTGAAGGCTTTAATAGAGGTGGAGATGATTATATCACTAAGCCTTTTAATTTAGATGAGCTAAAAGCAAGAGTAAAAGCTGTTATAAAAAGAAGTTCTAAAATAGATGAGGTTATTAAACATAAAGATATACTTTATAATTTTAAAAATAAAAGTTTTTATATAGAAAATAAAATAATAAGATTAACTCATTTAGAGCATGATTTATTTTTAGAGTTTATTAAAAATAAAGATATCTTATTAACAAGGGAAGTGTTACTTCAAAATGTATGGTCTGATAGTTTTGATAAAAAACTAAAAACAGTAAATGTAGCTATTAAAAGATTAAAAGAGAAAATAGACCCAAATGGTGTTAAAAATTATATAAAATCGGTTCGTGGAGAGGGATATATACTTTGTTAAAACTTCATCAATATTATTTAAGAAAGTTTATTGTTTTATTTAGTATTCTTTTTTTGGTAGTTGGAGCTATTATATACTATTGGCTTAAAAATTTTTATATAGAGCAAACAAAAGAGAGCCTACTTCATAATATTCAAATAATCTCTTATAATGTTGATAAAAACAGTAACCTTGATAAATATATAAAAAATATAAAAAATGACCTTAATATTAGAGTAACTATAATTAATATAGATGGAGTAGTTTTAGCAGAATCAGATGAAGATAAAGAGCTTATGGAAAATCATAAATATAGAGAAGAATTAATGCAGTCAAATTCTCAAGATTATGGCTCTATTATTAGGCATTCAAAAACTATAAATAAAGATTTACTTTATGTAGTAAAAAAATATAATATTAATAATAATATTTACTATATTAGGGTTGCAAAAGAGTTAAGTACTATTAATAGTCAAATATTAGAACTTGGAATTGATATTATTATTGTACTTTTTATTTTCTTTGCATTACTATTTTATGTAGCTTTTAAAATTAATATTCAAATACAAGATGAGATAAACTCTATCTCTTTATTTTTACTTAACTTGACTAAAAAAAGAAAATCATCATATATAAAATCAGATTTTTCACAAGAGTTTGAACAGATTACAAAACTCCTTACAAAAGTATCAAAAATACTTATAAAACAGGATAAGCAAAAATCCAAATATACAGAAAAATTAAAAGCCTCAAATCAACAAAAAGATAATATAATTTCAGCAATATCTCACGAGTTTAAAAATCCAATTGCTGTTATTAATGGATATAGTCAAACACTTTTAGAAGATAGCAATATGAATAAAGATATTCAAAATAAATTTTTAGATAAAATTTATAAAAGTGGCTTAAGATTAAGTGATTTAATAGACACATTAAGATTATCTATAAAACTAGATGAGAAAAAACAATCTTTTAGTTTTAATGATGTTGATATATATAATCTTACAAAAGAGTCTATTGAATCTTTACAAACATATTATAAAAATAAAGAGATTTTAATAAATGGTGATAAAGATATTAAAATAAAAGCAGATAAAACATTATTGAGTATAGCAATAGTTAATTTAATAGAGAATGCTCTTAAATATTCAGAAGATAAAGTAATAGTAGATATATCTTCAAAATCTATAAAAGTTATAGATACAGGTATTGGTATAGCTCAAGAGGATATAGATAAAATTACAAATAAGTTTTATAGAGTATCTTCAAATAGTTGGAATAACTCTTTGGGATTAGGGTTATCAATAGTATCTAATATAGTTAATCAACATAATTTTAAACTTAATATTCAAAGTAAAGAGAACGAAGGTTCTACTTTTGAAATAGAATTTTAGGTTTGTAACCAAAAAGTAATTTAATTAATTTATAATCCTTCCATCAATAAAAAAGGAAAATAAATGAAAAAAATAGCTACATTAACATTAGCAACAGCATTGTGTGCAACTTTGGTAAATGCAGAGGTAATCAAAGGAAGTGGTGCTTCTTTCCCATATACAGTTTATCAAAAGTGGATAAAAGAGTATAATACTCAAACAGGTATAAAAATTGATTATATTAAAAAAGGTTCTTCAAAAGGTATCAAAGATGCAAAAGCTAGGTCTGTTGATTTTGCAGGTACTGATAAGCCTTTATCTCCTAAAACACTTAAAAAAAGTAAGTTATATCAATTCCCAGCAGTTGTTGGAGCTATAACAATGGCATATAATATACCAGGTGTTTCTAATTTAAACTTAACAAGAGCTGCTATTGCTGAAATTGCACTTGGAAATATTAAATATTGGGATAATGAGATTATAAAAACATCAAATCCAAATGTAAAACTACCACATAAAAAGATGACTTTTGTTCATAGAGCTGATGGTTCTGGTACGACATATAACTTTACTTACTATTTAAGTAAATCAAATTCTCAATGGAGAACTGAATTTGGAGCAAAAAAATCTTTAACTTGGCCAGGTAATCAACATATAGGTGGAAAAGCTAATTCAGGTGTTGCTGCATTAATTAAACAAACACCATACTCTATAGGTTATATTGATTATGCCGATGCAAAATCAAATAATATATCTATGGCATCAGTTCAAAATAAAGAGGGATATTTTATAAAACCAACTTTAAAATCTTTTCAAGAAGCTGCAGCAAAAGCTAGTCTAAATCCTAAAAATGATTTTTATGCAATGGTTGCAGACCCATCTGGAAAAGGTGCATATCCTATTATAGCTTCAACTTTTATATTACTTCCATCTGAAAAACCAGATATGAATAAGAAAGTTACTAAGTTTTATAATTGGGCATATACTGACGGTCAAGAGATTGCAAAAAGTTTAGGTTTTGTACCTCTACCAGATTCTTTAACAAATAAAGTTAGACAATATTGGTCAGATAAAAATATAAAATAAGTTAATATTTCTTATTTATTTATAAAAAGGTTGAGTTAATTCTCAACCTTTTTTTTGTTGTAACTATTGTGTAATTTTATTTATTTATAATAGTTTTACTAAAATAGAAATGAAGGAGTAAAGTTGTTAAATGAAAAATGGAAAGCTATTATCTCTAAATTAAAGTTTGCATATCAACCTATAGTAAGTATTAGAAGTGGAAAAACTTATGGTGTTGAAGTTTTTATAAGAAACTATACAGAAGCTGGAGGTTTCTATTCTATTCAAAACTTTTTTGATGAAGCATTTGGCGATGGAACTCTTTATCAAGTTGATTTATATATAAGAGTTGAAGTTTTAAAAAAATTTAAAAAATTTAAAATAGACAATTTAAGACTATTTTACAATATAGACTACAGAATAGTTCAGATGCCAGACTTTATAATTGGTAATACTACTGAACTTTTTAAAGAATTAAAACTTGACAATAATTTAATATACTTTGAAATAAGTGAAAAATCAACAATAAAAGATCCAAATGCAATAAAGTCTCTTTTATCAATATATAAACAAGAGGGGTTTGGTACAGTTGTAGATAATTTTGCAACTGGTATATCTGGATTTCAACTGCTATACTATCCAAATTGTGATTTAATAAAACTTGATAGAATGTTTATAGAAGATATTGCAAAAGATTTGAAAAAAAGATTATTTTTTTCATCTATTATAAAAATGGCACATATTGTTAATATAAAAGTTATTGCTGTTTGTGTTCAAGATATAGAGGAATATTATGCTTGTAAAGATATGGGTGTAGATTTTATTCAAGGTTACTTTATTGAAGAACCATCTATAGATTATAAAAAAGTAAAACCTTATTATGAAAATATAGAACAGCTTTATAAAAATGATAAAAGAGAAAGTAAATCTAATATGATTGAAAAAGATAGTATAGATAAAATACCTACTTTACTTAATAGTTCAACATTAGAAGAGATATTTGTATACTTTAAAATAAACTCATCAAATACTTTTGTACCAATTATAGATAGTTATAATAAACTATTAGGTGTTATTTATGAAAAAGATATAAAAAAACTCTCTTATTCTCAATATGGAATGAGTTTAGCAAAAAATATTAATAGTGATAAACCTGTAGAGAAATATATGACTAGTGTTGTAAGTGCAGAGATATCTTGGAGTGTTGATAAAATATTAGATATATATACACTTTCTCAAAAAGATAACACAGGTGTATTTATAACAAAAAATAATGAATATTATGGTTTTTTAGATACTAATAATCTTTTAAGATTATCTTATTTTAGAAATTTAGAGATAGCAAGAGATCAAAATCCTCTTACAAAACTACCAGGGAATACTCAAATTGAAAAGTATATAAATAATATTTTTTTAAATAAAGAAAATAAAATATATCATATAGTTTACTTTGATTTTAATGACTTTAAACCATTTAATGATAGTTATGGATTTAGACAAGGTGATAGAGCTATTAATATATTTGCACAAATATTAAAAAAAGAGTTGTCTTCTAAAGAAAAAATTTTTATAGGACATATTGGTGGAGATGATTTCTTTTGTGGATTAGAGGGATATAAGTTTGAAGATAGTTTTGAAATTATTAAAAAAATTAGAGATAACTTTAAGCTTGATGCAACATCTTTATATAATAGTGAAGATAGACAAAATAATTATATAAAATCAAAAGACCGTTTTGGTATAAAAAGAAAATTTAAATTATTAGATGTTGCAGCTGCAATTATAGAGATTCACTCTTTAAAAGATAAAAAGTATTTTGATGATATACTAAATGATGCTAAAAAGTCAGCAAAAAGTTCTAATATTCCTATTGGATTATCATTAATATAAAAGAGAAAGGATATAATTATTAAAAAAGAATACTATTCAGAGTTTATAGCTACATTTATTTTAGTATTTGTAGGTTGTGGAGCAATAATTGTTGAAACATTAACAGGAGCTTTAGGGCATGTTGGAGTTGCATTATCGTGGGGATTTATAGTTGTTGCTATGATATATACATTTGGTCATATTAGTGGAGCTCATATGAACCCTGCTGTTACTATAGCATTTGTTTCAATAAAAGAGTTTGAAAAAAAAGATATGATACCTTATATATTAGCTCAAATATTTGGAGCAATTTTAGCTTGTTTTACACTATACTTAATTTTTATAGAAGAGGCGAAAACGATGCAAGAACTTTCATATCTTGGAGCTACACTTCCACGGGGTTCTGATATGCAGTCTTTTGTATTGGAGTTTATACTTACTTTTATATTGATGTTGGTTATTTGTGGAAGTGCAGTACACGGTAAGGCTATAAAAAGTTTTGCAGGTTTAGCTATAGGTTTAACTGTAGGACTTGAAGCTATGTTTGCAGGTCCAATATGTGGGACGAGTATGAATCCAGCTAGAAGTTTAGCTCCTGCATTGGTTTCAGGAAATTTTGAATCATTATGGCTTTATATTGTTGCTACTATTTTAGGTGCAATTTGTGCAGCTTGGGTATTCTTAAAAATCATAAAATGTAAAAATCCACAAGAGTGTAGTTGTTAATAGCATAATATATTTTGTAATTTTATTGTAACTTTTTAATTTTATAATCACACAATTTAATAAAAGAGAGAATTATGAAAAAGTATGCAGTTATTATAGAGTATGCAATAGGAACAGACAAAGGTTGTGATGGATTTAGACCTGATACAAAACCATTATTAAAATCTTTAAGAAAAATAGCAAATATAGATGGTGAAGTTGTATTTTATAATCCTGATAGAAAAAAAGAACTTTTTAAATATATAGAAAATATAAAACAAAAAACTATTGTAATAAGTAGAATTAATCCTGGAAACCTTGATGAAGTTGATGAGTATTTTGTATTTTTAAAAAGTTTAAGCGATATAGGTGTTGATGTACATACTCACCCTGATGTTATGATAAATCTTGATTTTAAAGATATTTTAGAGAAACTTAAAAACTCACTTATAGGTGATAAAGGGACACAATTTTATAATACTTTTTCAAGTTTTAAAAAAGAGTTTCCAACTATTTTAGAAAAATATAGAGTAAGAGTTTTAAAAACAAATTATGGTTCAACAGGAGAGGGTGTTTACCTTGTAAATCTAAGAGATGATGATAGTATTATTTGTACTGAAGCTGTGGATAATATTAAATATTTTTATGAGAATATGGAAGAGTTTTTAACAGCATTTAAAGAAAAATTTACACACGATGATTCTAATGAAGTATATTTTAAAGGTAAAAGTGGTTTTGTAGGTTGTAGATATCTTCCTAGAATTAATGAAGGTGAAATTCGTGTTTTATTAGTTCAAGATAAAATAGTAAGTATTGTACATAAAAAACCTCAAAGTGGAGAATTTTCTGCGACACTATTTAGTGGAGCTCAGTATCAATATTTTAAACCAGATAACAAAAAATATCAAGATGCTGTAAAGCTTACAAAAAAAGCTCTTAAATCAATTGAAAAACATCTTACTGGTCAACCATATCCATTATTATGGACTATGGATTATATAAAAGATTATGATAACAAAGGGAATGATTCTTTAGTTCTTAGTGAAATAAATTGTTCTTGTGTAGGGGTTACTACTCAGCTTGAGATTTGTGATGAGGTAGCAAAAGTATTTTTATAAAATTAATATAAAGAATAAAAAAGGGCTAAATAATAATTATTTAGCCCTTTTTTTATTGTTTTCCAATCTCAAACGCAATAACAGTTATATCATCATTTCTATCATTATTTTGTATCATACCTTCATATTTAGCCATCTCTTCTATAAAAATATCTTTTTGATTTTGCATAGTTTTAGAGTGATGCTCTTTTATAATATTTCCAAATCTTTTTTTACTAAAAGGGAAATCTTTTTCACCACCATTTTGGTCTAAATATCCATCTGTTGTACAGTAAAATTTCATACCCTCTTTTACTTCTATAGTTGTTTCTTTATACTCATAATCCATATCACATTTTTTATATCCAACAGAGTATCTATCTCCTTTAACTGTTTTAAACTCTTGATTTTCATCTATATAAAATAGTGGAGTTTCAGCACCTGCAAATTTTAATATTTTATCTTTTTTATTATAATATATAATACCACCATCAAAACCTGCATTTGATTTACTATCCTTTGTTTCTTGTTT